>Ga0315910_10000054_pt1 | contig 179854 bp, 130 predicted proteins | sample EdamamesoilMG_FD_204470 | JGI IMG/M metagenome (GOLD analysis project Ga0315910, IMG submission 204470) | Garden soil microbial communities collected in Santa Monica, California, United States - Edamame soil | ecosystem: Environmental > Terrestrial > Soil > Garden | place: USA: California...
AGCAGGGTGCCGAAGGCACCCTGCTGAAAGGGAAACCGTGCCCGCGCGGAGCGACAGACGGCGGAGGTGCGAAAACCCCTCGCAAAGAGGGGGTTCTTCGCACAGAACTCGCCCAGAGATGTCCGCGCGGAGAAGCACGCGTCAGGGCGCCGAAGGCACCCTGCCCAAAGGGAAACCGTGCCCGCGCGGAGCGACAGACGGCGGAGGTGCGAAAACCCCTCGCAAAGAGGGGGTTCTTCGCACAGAACTCGCCCAGAGATGTCCGCGCGGAGAAGCACGCAGCACCCGTTCAGCCCGTGCCCTGCCGCCCGTTCGATAACTCCGCGTCCTAGCGCCGTTTCTCGGCCCGGTCGGCGGCAGAAATGCAACTTCTTTGGGGCCTCGGCGCTGGCCCGAGCTAGCATGCGGCTCCCATGCCTGCGCGCGCCATCGCCAGCGGAACCATCTCCTTCGGGCTCGTGTCGATCCCGGTGAAGTTTTTCACCGCCGCTTCCAGCGAGCAGGTGCGCTTCAACATGCTGCACGACAAATGCGGCACTCGCGTGAAGCAGCAGCTGTTCTGCCCTGTCGATCAGGAAGTGGTCGGGCGCAACGCCGTCGTCAAAGGCTACGAAGTCGCGAGCGGGCAGTTCGTGCGCTTCACCGACGAAGAGCTGAAAGCACTCGAGTCCGACCACGACAGCAGCATTCACATCGTGGAGTTCGTGCCGCTCGAGACGTTCGACCTGATTCAAGTCGAGCGTTCGTATTATCTCGGCCCGGATCGCGGGGGAGACAAAGCGTACCGCCTGCTGAGCGAGTCGATGAAGGTTACCGGTAAGGTGGCCGTCGGCCGCTGGGCTGCGCGCGGCAAGGAGCAGCTGGTGGTGATCCGGCCGTATCGCGACGGTCTCATCTTTCACCAGATGTTCTACGCCGATGAAGTGCGTGCCTTCGACGAGATCGATACTGGCGCTACCTTCGATTTTGCCGACATCGAGCGTGAGCTCGCCCAGAAGCTGATCGAGCAGCTCTCGAGCAAGACCTTCGACGGGGACAAGTACGAGGATTCGTTCCGCAAGCGCGTGCTGGCGGCGGTCGAGCAGAAGGTCGCCGGCCTCGAGCTGCAGTTTGCCCCCGAAGCGCCCCGCGCGCAGATCATCGACTTGTTCGAGGCCCTCAAGCAGAGCTTGAATGCGGGGGGCACAGACGCCAGCAAGCCTCTGCCGCCCAAGAAGGCAGAGACCGAGCGGACCGAAGGCCGGAAGAGCCGCAAGAAGTCCACCGTCGGTTGAGCTCGCTCACCGCATTCGAGCGTCCATGAAACTCGTCATCCAGATCCCTTGCTACAACGAGCAAGAGGCGCTGCCGGTCGCGCTGCATGCGCTCCCCAAGTCCATCCCCGGCATCGACCAGATCGAGGTCTTGGTCATCGATGACGGCAGCACCGACGACACCGTGCGCGTGGCTGAGCAACACGGCGTCCACCACGTCGTGCGTCACGCCACGAACAAGGGTCTCGCTCGCGCCTTCATGCTCGGCATCCAGGCTAGCCTGCAGCAGGGGGCCGACATCATCGTCAACACGGACGCCGACAATCAGTACTGCGCCGACGACATTGCGGAGCTCGTTCGCCCCATTCTAGAAGGGCGCGCCGACATGGTCATCGGCGCCCGGCCCATTTCGACCATCGAGCACTTCTCGCTCGTGAAGAAGGTGTTGCAACGCGCGGGCACTGCGGTCGTGCGCTGGGTGAGTGGCGCCGAGGTGCGTGATGCACCGAGCGGCTTTCGCGCCTTCTCGCGTGATGCGGCGGTGACGCTCAACGTGTTCTCCCGCTACACGTATACGCTGGAAACCATCATCCAGGCCGGACAGAAGAACCTCACGGTGGTGAGCGTGCCGGTGCGTGTGAACGGCGAACTTCGCCCGTCCCGTCTGGTCTCTTCGATTGGATCCTACGTGCGCAAATCGGTGACGACCATCGTGCGCATGTTCGTGGTGTATCGGCCGTTTCGCTTCTTCATGGTGATCGGCAGCGTCATCTTCTTGGGCGGCGTGGCGCTCGGCGTGCGCTTCTTGATCCGCTACCTCGAAGGCAATGGCAGCGGCATGGTGCAGTCGCTCATCTTGGCAGCAGTGCTGCTGATGATGGGTTTTCACACCATTCTCTTGGCGTTCGTGACGGACCTCTTGGCCGTCAACCGCAAGCTGCTCGAGGATTTGCAGACCGCAGAGCGCGAGCGTGCCTTGCGAGAGCATTCGATGCGCCGGGTGGGTGCCGCGCCCGCATCGGTGCCGGAGTCGACGAAGTCCCGGATCTAGCTCTGGGCGCGGATCTCGCTCGAGCGCGCCCCCAGGTTTCGATAAGTCCAGGCCGACAAATTTGGCCGTGCTTCTCGGGCTGACGCATGAACGGAGAACCCATGCACGCTCCGCAGAGTCAGCCCAGAAGTCACGCCACGATGGTCGTGATCGAGTTTTCTGCCACCTGGCCGCGTTGGCTCAAGCCAGGCGCTGGCGACATGGCCCTCGTGGCCCAGCACTACGAGGGAGCCCCCGCTTCGCTCGTCACCCAAGTGGCGAGTCGTACGGCTCGGTTGGAGGCTGTCGGCTGGCAGCTGGGCACGCTCGTGCTCGTCTCCAATGGGCGGACCGATCCCGAAGCCGTCGCCGCGCGCAGTGTGCTCACGCGCAGCCTACTCGCGCGGATGCGCCAGAAGGGCGGGGGCAGCTTGGTCCTGGCGCTGGACGAACGACTCGGGAAGCGTGCGGCGGCGCAGCTTCGTGATCTGGCCGCGGCGCTACATCGCACGAGCGCTGCTGCTGGCGTGACGTTGGCCGTGCGCGTCGGTGACCTGATTTGGGGGGTGGCGCCGGAAGCGCTCGGGCACTTGACGACGCAGGCTGCGCCGGCTCCTCTCGCCCAGATCGGCTGAAGGTCCGGCAACGTGAGAATATTTCACGCGATTGCACCGGTGGGTGCAGCGACGGCTTTGCACCTCAGGAGCTGACTTTCCGCTGAAATTGGCGGACCAGCGAGCTCGCGGCCACGACGCGCCCGTGGGTGGTCTGAGCGCTTGAAGCACCGCTACCTCTGGGGCCACCATCTGAGGCGATGGGGGCGCTAGCAACCACTCATTTGGAGGTGCTCGAACGCATCGCACAGGCCAAACCGCTGGCCGAGGTGCTGGGGAGCATCGTGGACGTGGTCGAGTCCGAGCTCGAAGAGGCGCTGTGCTCGATCTTACTCTACGACGGCAGCACGCAGACGCTGCATCGGGGTGCGTCGGCACGTCTGCCGCGACAGTACCTCGATGCCATCGACGGCATGAAGGCGTTGCCCACGGAGGCTTCGTGTGGAGCGGCCGCGTCGCTGGGCGCGCCCATGATCGTGGCGGACATCGATCAGCATGCCAACTGGGAGCGGTACCGGGCTGCCGCTCGAGAGCAAGGCCTCAGGTCGTGCTGGTCGAGTCCCATCAAGTCGCCAGAGGGCGAGGTGCTGGGCACCTTTGCGATGTATCACAAGACGCCGGGCCTGCCGGGTGAGCGCGATTTCGAAGCCGTCGAGATCGCAACGCATGCAGCGGCTATCGCCATCATGCGGACGCGCTTCGACGACTCGCTTCGACAGAGCGAGTCGCGCGCTCGCCAGCTCGCTCGGCTGTACGCTGTCTCGAGTGCCATCAACGAGGCGATTGCGCGTGTGCGTGAGCCGAAGGAGCTCTACCAGCTTGCCTGTCAGATTGCGGTCGAGAAAGGCCTGGCGCGCCTGGCATGGGTTTGCACCTACGAGGGCGAGATCAGCCGGCTCCGCGCCGTCGCCCGCTTCGGCCACGACGAAGGCTACGTCGACGCATTGGTGGCGTTCCTCGGCAGTGGGCAAGTCGAAGAAGGCTACATTGCGCGCGCCCTCTACCGAGGTCAGGCGACCGTCATCAACGACGTCGCGAAGGCGCCGGAGTTTGCCTTCAAGGAGATGGCGCTCGGGCACGGGCTTGCTTCACTCGCCGTGTTCCCCTTCGACGTCGACGAAAGCACCAAAGGTGTGCTGGCCATCGGTGCGGCTGCCAAGGAGTTCTTCCAAGCAGAGGAGATCGATGTTCTCACTGCACTAGCAGCGGACCTGTCTTTCGCCGTCCAATCCGCTGGTACCGAGCTAAAGCGCGTGAACTTGGTCGATGTACTGGGACGACGGGTGCAAGAGCTGACGGCCCTGCACAAGCTCTCGCGCGTGCTGGAGAGTCAGGGGCCTCTGGATGCAAGCGTCCTCGCGGACGTGGCCTCTGCAGTGTTGCCTGCGCTATCGAATGCAGAGGGTGTGCGCTTGCGTCTGGGCGCGGCAGAGTCCACCGCCGGCAGCTGGTCCGAGATGGCGGACGTGTTGGTTCAGGCATTTGGAACGGATCGCCAAGCAGGCACTTTGGAGGTGGCGAGGGCCGTCACTGAGCCGGGCCTCACGGCCGAAGAGAGAGACTTCATCCGTTCGCTGACGGAAATGCTCGCGCGCTATCTGCGTCGCACGGAAAGGGAGACAGAGCTCGCAGAGAAGCAAGCTCTGCTCGCGATTGCCGGACGTGCTGCAAAGCTCGGCGGTGTCGTCATCGAGCTCGAGCCGTGGCGGATGGTGCTGGCCGACGAGACGTGCGCCATGCTGGATCTGGCCACCGGAACGACCTTGAGTGAGCGCGAGGTCTTCGAATTCTTGCCAGCCGAGCAGCGCGAGCCAGCGCGGCAAGCGGTGTGGTCTGCAGTCCTCTCGGGACAGTCGTTCGACACTGAGTTTCAGGCGCTCACCAGGACCGGACGGTCGATTTGGCTCCGAGTCGTCGGAGACGGCGTGCGGGACGCCCGCGGCGAGATCGCGCAGATCCACGGAGCGCTCCAGGACGTGACCGACCGGCGCAAGCTGGAGCATCAGTTTCGCCAAGCCCAGAAGATGGAAGCGGTCGGCACCTTGGCTGGCGGCGTAGCGCACGATTTCAACAACCTGCTTTCCGTCATCATGAGCTATTCGCAGCTGGCAGCGATGCCCCTCGATAGAGCCAGCCCCGTACGCGCTGATCTGAAGGAGATCGAAATGGCTGCTCGACGGGCGAGCGAGCTCACGCGGCAGCTCTTGGCCTTCAGTCGCCAGGGCGCGATGACGCCTCGTGTCGTCAACCTGAACGAGGTGATCTTCGGTATGGAGAAGATGCTGTCGCGACTCGTCGGCGCAGACGTAGAGGTCGTAGTCAGCAAGAGTGACGATTTGGGTCAGGTGCTCGCTGATCGCGGCCAGCTCGAACAAGTGTTGATGAACCTCGTCGTCAACGCGCGCGATGCCATGCCCCGAGGTGGCCGCATCTTCATCGAGACGTCCAATGTGGAGCTCGACGAGGAGTACGCGGCCCTCCACATGGACGTTCCGGCAGGCCCCTTCGTCCTAGTTGCCGTCAGCGACACGGGCGAGGGCATGAGCGCTGCCGTACGCGAGCGCGTGTTCGAGCCATTTTTCACCACGAAAGAGCAAGGAAAGGGCACGGGACTCGGGCTCTCGACCGTTTGGGGCATCGTCAAGCAGAGCGGCGGCCACATCTGGGTGTACAGCGAGCTTGGCGTTGGCACGACGTTCAAGATCTATCTTCCCCGCATTCATCGTGTCGCCGAGGAACGGGTGGACCCGGAGGTGCAGGCTTCGTCGCCGCGCGGCGACGAGACGGTGCTCCTGGTCGAGGACGACCCGCAACTCCGCGCGCTCTCAATGCGCGTCTTGAAGGAGCAAGGGTACGCGGTACTGCAGGCTGCAAACGGCGAGCAGGCCGTCCAAGTGGCTGCGGCGTACGAAGGAATCATTCACCTGGTCTTGACCGACGTCGTCATGCCCAAGCTCAGCGGTCTCGATCTCTTGAAGGAGCTGCGGGGCACCCGACCCGACATTCGCGCGCTGCTCGTCTCGGGCTACACGCGTGAAGTGATCGCGCGTTGCGATGGCTCGACGGAGCAGTTCGAGTTTCTGCCGAAGCCGCTCACGCCCGGGGCCCTGCTGTCAGCCGTGCGCGGGGCGCTCGACGCCTGATCGCCTTCCGGGGGCATGTTTTCAGTATTTTCTGTTCAGCCCAACATATTGGTTGACAGTCCCAGGGTGACCACAATAGATAGGGGTCGTGCTGGTGGCTGGCTCCTCGCGGGTCAGCCTGAAAAGGGAACCTGGTGAGAGTCCAGGACTGCCCCGCAGCGGTAAGCGAGAACGAAATCCCCAAGAAGCACTGGGCCGTGATCGGCTTCGGGAAGCGGGGAAAGTAGGTTCGGGCGTCCGGCCCGAGGAGCTCGCGAGTCCGAAGACCTGCCAGCGCCCGGTTCGCGGCACACATCCGCGATCGGTTCGACCCCGAAAGCCTCGTGGGAGGGCGCAATGGGTTCCGAGCGACGCTCCGTTTCGTGCGGCCGCTCGCGATGCCTCCGCTCTTGTCCACGTCAGACAGGAGAGGAGCGAGCAAATGGAAGGAATCGAGACCAACGGCTTGCGCGTCCGCGCGAGCGTGCCCAAGCCGCCGAGCCCGTCCACGACGGAAGTGGAGACGGCCACCAGCATGCGGGTTCGGAAGCGCAGCGGGGCGACCGAACCGGTGGATGTTGGGAAGATCGTGCGGGCCGTCAGCCGCTGCTGTGGGGGCCTTCCTGCCGTCGACGCGCTGCGTGTGGCTACGAAGACCATCAGTGGCCTCTACGACGGAGCGACGACGGAGGAGCTCGATCAGCTCTCGATCCGCACTGCCGCAGGCTTGATCGCAGAAGAGCCGGAGTACTCGCGACTCGCCGCACGCCTTTTGTCGACCTACATCGACAAAGAGGTGCAAACGCAGGAGATCCACGCCTTCTCGCAGTCGATTGCAGCTGGTCAGAGACTCGGTCTCTTGGGCGAGCGCCTGCCCGAGTTCGTCCTCGCCCACGCGCGCAAGCTCAACTCGGCCATCATTTCGGAGCGCGACGGTGAGTTCGAGTACTTCGGCCTGCGTACGCTGTACGACCGCTATCTGTTGCGCCACCCCACGAGCCGCAAAGTCATCGAGACACCGCAGCAGTTCTTCTTGCGGATTGCCTGCGCGCTTTCCGAAAGCGTGACGGAGGCACTCGAACTCTACGAGCTGTTCTCGACGCTGTCGTACGTGCCGAGCTCGCCCACCCTGTTCAACGCGGGCACGCGGCACGAGCAACTGTCCAGCTGTTTTCTCCTGGACTCGCCCGATGATCACTTGGAGGACATCTATCGAAAGTACACGGACGTCGCCCTACTTTCGAAGTTCTCCGGCGGGATTGGCCTGAGCTACCACCGGGTGCGCTCACGGGGATCTCTCATCGAGAGCACGAACGGACACTCCAATGGCATCGTTCCGTGGCTCAAGACCTTGGACTCGTCGGTGGGGGCGGTCAATCAAGGCGGCAAGCGCAAAGGCGCCTGCTGCGTGTACCTGGAAACGTGGCACGCGGACATCGAGGAGTTCTTGGAGCTGCGGGACAACACCGGCGATCTTTCGTGCCGCACGCACAACTTGAATCTGGCCAATTGGGTGCCGGATCTCTTCATGCGCAGGGTCGAGGCCGATGAACCCTTCAGTTTGTTCGATCCGAAGGTGGTGCCCGAGCTCACGGACCTCTACGGGGACGAGTTCGATCGGCGCTACGAGGCCGCCGAAAAGGCCGGCCTGGCCAGCAAGACAGTGCCTGCGCGCCAGCTCTACGCCCGCATGATGCGAACCTTGGCAGAGACCGGCAATGGCTGGATGACGTTCAAGGACAAATCCAACCGAGCCTGCAACCAGACCGCGCTGCCTGGGCGGGTCGTGCACCTGTCGAACCTGTGCACTGAGATTCTCGAGGTGACGTCCAGCGGCGAGACCGCGGTTTGCAATCTGGGATCCATCAACCTCGGGCGCCACATGCGGCGCTCGGCATCCGGAGAGCTCTCGTTCGATTTCGAAGCGTTGCGCCGCACGGCGCGGCGCGCCATTCGCCAGCTCGATCGGGTGATCGACTTGAACTACTATCCCATTTCGAGCGCACGCGATTCGAACCTGCGCTGGCGTCCCGTCGGCCTCGGGCTGATGGGCCTGGCGGATGTCTTCTTCCAGCTGGGGCTGCCGTTCGATGCCGAGGAGGCGCGTCGTCTTTCCGCCGAGATCTCGGAAGAAATCTACTTTGCCGCGCTCTCGGCTTCGCTGGAACTCGCGCGCGAGCGCGGCGCCCATCCAGCGTTCTCGGAAACGCGGGCGGCGCGTGGTGAGCTGCAGTTCGACGCTTGGGGAGTGACCCCACGCGACCCCGCACGCTTCGAGGCGCTGCGGCACGCGATCCAGGAACATGGCCTGCGCAATTCGCTCGTTTGCGCCATTGCGCCGACGGCGACGATTGCGTCGATTGCCGGCTGCTACGAATGCATCGAGCCGCAGCTGTCGAATCTATTCAAGCGGGAGACGCTTTCGGGGGATTTCGTACAGGTGAATCGCTACTTGGTCGCTGAGCTCAAGGCGCTTGGCCAGTGGAACGAGGGTACTCGTCAGCGGCTGAAGCTGGCCGAGGGGTCCGTCCAGGGCTTCGCCGAGCTGCCCGAGCGCGTGCGCGAAATCTATCGGACCGCTTGGGAGACGCCCATGCGCTCTCTGATCGACATGGCTGCCGATCGCGGGGCCTTCATCGACCAGAGCCAATCGCTCAACTTGTTCATCGAGAGTCCCAACATCGGGCAGCTCTCTTCGATGTACTTCTACGCCTGGAAGAAGGGTCTGAAGACGACCTACTACCTGCGCAGTCGTCCGGCCACACGCATCGCCAAAGCGACCGTGCCGCCGAGTCACGGTGAGTCGCCGACGCCGGGCAGCGAGGCAGACCCGCGAGCGCAGGCTGGCTGGACGCCCGTGCCACCCGCAGTGGACGCTGGCGCCGACGAACGGGTCATCGCCTGCTCGCTCGAGAACCCCGAGACCTGCGAGGCCTGCCAATGAACGCGCGCACTTCGGCGGCACGTCCGGGGCGACTGCTCGACCCCGGTCTCTGCTTGACGCTCCGTCCCATGGTGTATCCGCGCTTCTTCGACATGTATCGCTCCGCGCTCAAGAACACCTGGAGCGTGGAAGAGGTCGACTTGTCGGTCGATCTTGCCGACCTGCACGGCAAGCTCGGCAGCGCGGAACGGCACCTGGTGGAGCGACTCGTGGCGTTCTTCGCCACCGGCGACTCGATCGTAGCCAACAACGTGGTGCTCTCGCTCTACCGGCACATCAACGCTCCCGAGGCGCGTATGTACCTCTCGCGCCAGCTCTACGAGGAGGCGCTGCACGTTCAGTTTTATCTGACGCTGCTCGACACGTACGTTCCCGACCCCGCCGCTCGGCACCGCGCATTCGCCGCGGTGGAGACGATCCCCTCCATCCGCAAGAAGGCCGACTTCTGCATGAAGTGGCTGGACGCCCTACACGGCTTGGGCGAGATCAACACGCGCGAAGAGCGCAAGCGGTTCGTCCTGAACTTGATCTGCTTTGCGGCTTGCGTCGAGGGGCTCTTCTTCTTCGGTGCGTTCGCTTACGTGTACTTTCTGCGCTCGCGCGGGCTCATGCATGGCTTGGCTGCTGGCACCAGCTGGGTATTTCGCGACGAGAGCCTGCACATGGCGTTTGCCTTCGAGGTGCTCCGTGTCGTGCGCGAAGAAGAGCCCGACTTGTTCGACGAGCACATGAAGCAAGAGGTGCTGAACATGCTCGAGGATGCGGTTCAATGCGAGACGCAGTTCGCGGAAGACCTCTTGTGCCAAGGGGTGGCAGGGCTCTCGGTGCGGGATGTGCGCACGTATCTCGAGTTCTGTGCCGATCAGCGACTGGTCACCCTGGGATATGGGCCTCGCTATCGGGTCAAGAATCCCCTTTCGTTCTTGGAGCTTCAAGACGTCGAGGAGCTGGCGAACTTCTTCGAGCGCAAGGTGTCGGCTTACCAGGTGGGGGTCAGCGGCAGCGTCACCCTCGACGCGGCATTCTGACGCCTTTTCGTGCTCTCTCCTCGCGGGCGCCCGTTTGCTAGAACCGGGCGCCGTGTCCCAGCCCGACCAGCCCCACGAGCCGACGCTCGACCCTCGTGAATCCATCCCGGAATCGAGCTTGGGCGACCTGGAATGGCAGCTCTTGCTCGACGCCATTGCTGCCCGCACCGTGAGTGCGCTCGGCCGCGAAGAGGTACGGTCGCTTGGTCCCGCTCTGTCGCGACAGCAGGCCTTGCTACGGCAAACGACGGTGGGCGAGCTCCTGGAGCTCGCGCTCTTGGACCTTCGCCTCCCCGTGGGCGACGTCTCCGACACGACCGAGACGCTCGAACGCACGCGTCGCGGTGGCGTCGCCTCCGGACCCGAGCTTGCACTCGTGAGCCGACTGCTCCGCACTGCGCTCGATCTCGTGCGGTTCGGCGACGCGCATGCCGAGGCTGCGCCTACTCTGAGCCGTGTGCTCGCCGTCGAGGCCGGCCTCGGTCGGGTGTCGGCGGCACTGGCGCGGGCCATCTCGGACGACGGCCAAGTGCTCGACCAGGCGAGCCCCGCGCTCGCGGACGCGCGCGGCTCGGTGCGCTCGCTGCGTCGTCGCGTCCAGACGCGCATTCAGGAGCTCATTTCCCGGTACAAGGACGTGCTGCAAGACGGCTACTTCGCCGAACGAGACGGGCGCTACGTGCTGCCGGTGCGTTCGGATGCCGAGTATCGGCTCGAGGGGTTCGTGCTCGGGTCGAGCGCCAGCGGAGCCACGCTCTACGTCGAGCCGAAAGAGATCGCGACGCTCGGTCATGAGCTGCGCTTGGCGGAGGTGCGCGCCGAGCGAGAGGAGGCGGCCGTTCTGGCAGCGCTGTCCGCCGAGCTCGAGCCTTGGGTCGACGCGGCGCTTGGCGCGCAGGAAGTGTGCGCGCTGGCCGACCTCTTGGCGGCCGTGACGTCTTTCTCCAAGGAGATCCAAGCGCGGGTGGTGCCGCTCGATCCCGAAGCAGTGCTCGACTTGCGGGCGGTACGTCACCCCCTTTTGGCAGCCGCAGGCGTAGAGGTCGTGGAAAATGATCTACGGCTTGCGGCTGGGCGAGGCTTGGTCGTCTCTGGACCAAACGCGGGCGGCAAGACGGTCTTGCTGAAGAGCCTCGGCCTGATGGCCGTGATGCAGGCGACCGGTTTGCCTTTGCCACTCGGTCCGGAAAGTCGGGTCGGATTCTTCACACGGGTGCTGGCGGACATTGGTGACGATCAGTCGTTGTCGCACTCACTGTCGACCTTCAGTGGGCATGTCGAGCGAGTGTGCTCGTTCTTGACTGCCGCCGACGGCGCGACGCTCGTCTTGCTCGACGAGCTCATGGGTGGCACCGACCCTAGCGAGGGCGCCGTCTTGGCGATCGCCACGCTGGATGAGTTCGTGCGCCGTGGCGCTGCAGTGCTGGTCACCACCCACTACGAAGCGCTGAAGGACCATGCACTCTCGAACACGCATCTCGATAGTGCTGCGGTCGGCTTCGATTTTGCCCGCATGCGGCCCACCTTCCGTGTGGACATGGGACGCCCGGGCGCATCGAGTGCGCTCTTGGTGGCTGAGCGGCATGGGCTGCCGAAAACCCTCGTAGAGACCGCGCAGGGCCTACTGCCGGAGATCGAGGCACGTCTGCGCCAGGACCGCATCGAAGTCGAGCAGCTCAGGGCCGATTTGGAGGTTCAGAAGCGCGCGCTCGCCGAGGCCACGCGTGACCAGGAGCGCGAAGCGCGCCGGCTCGAGGAGGAGCGGCGCCGTTCGGAGGAGGCGCGGCGGCGAGATCTCGGTCGTGAGAGCGATGAGCTGCGGGTGGCGGTGCGCGAGGCGCGTGCGGAGCTCCGCCAGCTCCGCACGAGGCTGCGTGGAGCAGATGGGGGGCAGCTGGGGGACCTCGAGCGGGAGATCGATCGCGTCTCGAACAAGGTGTCCCTGGGCAGCGAGGTGGACCGCGAGCTGCGAGGCCTCGACGTCGGCGGAGGCGCGGCGGCGGGCGAGGAACTGGCCCAGAAGCTGGTCCCTGGAGTGCAGGTGAAGCTGCGCGGCTTTGCGGGCGTGGGAGAAGTGCTGGAGCCGCCGCGCAAGGGCAAGGTGGCGGTGCGCGTGGGTGCGATGAAGCTCTCGGCGGCGCTCGCAGACTTGGAGCTGGCAAGGCCCGACGTGGCCAAGGTTCTCACGCAGAAGCCACGCCGAGAGAGCGCCCCGCGCTCGGTGGCCACGGTGGACATCACTGCACCGGTCCGGAGTCAGGACGTGATCCTCGATTTGCGAGGCAAGCGGGTCGAGGCGTCGCTGGACGAGCTCGACGGGTTCATCGACGAGCTCCTGCGTCGGCAGGAAGACGGAGGCTACGTGCTGCACGGGCACGGAACCGGTGCGCTCAAGGACGCCGTTCGGAACCATTTGGGGGCCCATGCCTGCATTCGTCACGCTCGGCCGGCCGAACGTGACGAAGGGGGCGACGCATTCACGGTGTTCTGGCTCTCGACCTGAGCGGGGTAGGCTCCGCTTCGTCGCGTCGGCGCAGGTCTTCGAGTCGGCTGCTCAGGTGGCGTCGGAGCTCTCCGATATCGCGCCTCAAGTCATCGACGATGGCCTGGCTGCGTTCCGCCTCGAGCATGTGGTTCTCGAGCTCGATGGCGCGGGTCCGGGCCTCGCTGGCTCCCAAGAGTGCGAAGATGCCGGCCAGGTCGTGCGCTACCCGGCGCAGGTCTCCCACTCCTTGGGCTGCGGCCTCCAGGCGGCGCTCGAGCTCGGGGAGCTCGAGCGCCACGCGCTCCGTCGTGCGCAAGAAGAGCGATTGGCCGTCCGGGCCCAGGGCCGCGGCGAGCTCATCCAGGCGCCCAGGCTCGAGGACGATCGACGGCACTGGCGACGAAGCGGCGTTCGTGTGCCCAAGGTCGCGACGGGTCGCCACGCGCCGCAGCAGATCCGCGAGCGCGGCGAGCGGCGTCGGCTTGGGCAAGAAGGCATCGAAGCCCGCAGCAGCCAGGCCCGGGCTGTCAGCGAGAAGGTGGCTGGCGCTCGCCCCCACCAGAGCGAAGCCAGGACCGAGAATCCGGCGCAACTCACGGGCCACGGACCAGCCATCGCGTCCTGGCATTTGCAGGTCGATGAAGGTCACGTCGGGGGGATGGCGGCGAGCCTCTTCTAGCGCCGCATCGCCGGAATCCACGGCTCGAGGCGCGTAGCCGAACGAGCGCAGCGCTTCGGTCAGGAAATCACGCGCCGATGCGACGTCGTCGACGATGAGGATATCGAGCGGAAAGTCCTGCGCCACGAGCGTCGTCGGCGAAGTGCCGTCAGCGAGGACCGGGAGTGAGGAGCCTTCCGCACGCGGCGCGTGGAACGTGGCGCGAAAGCAGGCGCCAGTGGTCACGGGCGTCGCGACCAAGTCGCCTCCCATGGCGCTGCACAGCCGCGCGGCGATCGCCAACCCTAGGCCCACCCCGCCTCGAGCGGAGCGTCCCTGGCGGAATGGCTGAAACAGGTCGACGTTGGCCGGCAGGCCCGGACCGGTATCTTGCACGATCACGGTGAAGGTCTGCGCGGCTTCATCCAAATCTGCCTGGACCGTGACGAGCCCGGTCTCCGTGTACTTGATCGCGTTGTCGAGCAGGTTGGACACGACCTGCGTGAGACGTGCGGGATCGATGCGCACCAGAGGGCAGGTCTCGATCTGCTCGCGCAGCTCGAGACCCTTGTCGTGCGCCCGGGGCAGCAAGGCCCGCACGGCTTCACGGACGACTTCTGCTGGCTGCACGGGCGCAGGCCGGAGCGGCAAGCTGCCCGCACCCAGCGTGGAGTAGTCGAGGAGATCGGCGACGAGACGATCGAGCTGGCGGCCTTGGGACGCGATGGTGGCCAAGAAACGCTTCTGCTTCGGGTCCGGTGTGCCGGCGCGCAAGAGCTCGGTGTAGCCCAGGATTGAGGCGAGTGGCGTTCGCAGTTCATGGGAGACATTGGCCAAGAACTCCACCTTGGCGAGGTTGGCGGCCTCGGCGCGGCGCAAGGCCAAGGCCAGCTCTTGCTCGAGCGCTTTGTGTTGATCGATGTCGCGCACGCTCGTGCGCACGCCGAGAGCGGTGCCATCCTCCGCTTCGAGCGGCTGCCAAGAGATGGCCGTCCAGCGGAGCGTGCCGTCCTTCTGCAGGACGCGGAACTCCACGTGATTCCCAGAAAGCCCTTGGCGCGCGTCGGCCAGCACCCTTTCCATGACTGGCCGATCCGGGGCGGCGACGAGCGGAAGCGGATAGTCCGGCATCGCGAGCGCTTCGGCGACCGTGTAGCCGGTGAGGCGCGTGATGGCTGGGTTCACCCAGCGCACGCGTCCCGATACGTCGAGCCAGCTCTCCCAGTCGTAGGTAAAGTCAGCGAGGGCGCGAAACGGAATCTCGGGCGAGGGCGCGGCCACGGATCATGCCTTGGCTTCGATGAAGCCCTGCTCGATGGCGTAGCGGGTGAGGCTGGCGACGTCGTGCAGCTGGAGCCGTTCACGGATCTGGAGGCGGTGATTGTTCACCGTCTTTTCTGCGATCCCCAGCGAGACGGCGATCTCCTTGGAGCTATGGCCCTGGGCTACGAGGCGGACGATTTCCTTCTGGCGGTCCGTGAGCTCCGCGGCCGGCGCTCCCAGCTGGACGGCATCGGCCAAGAGCACGCTGGTCTCCGAGCACAAGTAGCGCTGGCCGGCGAGCACCTGGTCGACCGCCACGCGAAGCTCCGCGAGTGGGGTCGCCTTCGTGAGGAAGCCGCGCGCCCCGCCAGCGATTGCCTGCTGAACGAGGCCGGGACGTGCGTGGCCGGTCACCATCAGGACCTTGAGGCGACTCTGCCACGCCAAGAGCTCGCCGAGCACGTCGAGACCACCGCGATCGGGGAGGACTGCGTCCAGGATCACGAGCTCCGGCAAGACCCGCTGACACGTGGGCAGGACATCACTCCCATGGCTCAGTTCGGCCGAGACCTCGTAACGTCCGTCGCTCCGCAGCAGAGCCGCGAGCAGCTCCCGGAAGATGGTCTGGTCTTCGACCAGCACGATGCGTGGACGGTGCGAGTTCAATCTGGGCGGCCCCCTCGGCGGGTGTACGAAACCTGCCAGAAACGAACAACCGGCGGGCAATGCCGTCTCTTCCCGGCGTGGGACGAATTCTCAGAAAATCCAATAAAAACACGCGACTGAGCATGAATTTCGCATCGGGCTGGGCACTTCTGCCCATGGGCGCAGGCGGCTGGCGCCCTCAGCTTGGAAGGCATGACCAACCGCCACTCCACGCACTCCCGAACCGTCCGCTCTGCCCTCTGGGCCTTTGGTCCGATGCTCGCTCTGGCCGCCACCCTCGCGGTGGCCGGCGAAGCCCAGGCTGCACCCAAGTGCAACCTGAAGCCCGCCGCCTGCAAGCTCCAAGAGCAGCGCGCCGAGCAACGGGCTGCCGCGCAGACGACGGCAAGCTCGACCACCGCCGCACCCACCCCCGGCGGCGAGAGCCTCCGTTGCGCCTCGAAGTCGGCCGCCTGCGACCTGCAGAGGAAGGCCGAGTCCCGCCAGACCGCTGCTGCCGCGCCCACCGGCGAGCCCGTCGTGCGCCCGCAAAAGTGCAGCCTGAAGACGGCCGCCTGCGATCTCCAAGAGCGCCGAGCTCGCGCTTCCAACTGAGCAAGAGCAGGGTAGCCAGGATAGATCCCAGTTCCTGAGCGCCAGCGCGGCCGATCGCCAGGAAGTTTGCTGGCAGTAGCCCGCTGAAGCGAGACGGCGTGGCCCTGAAGAGCGCGACGCAGCCTAAACCGGCTGTGGTCGCGCTCTTCTTCATTTGCGATCCCCGACCGAATTGGTCGGGTATTGGCGTTGCTTGAGGTGCCGGTACTCCCGGTCACGCTCATGGTCACCGCCCTGCTCCTCTGGTCGCTCGCCGTCGTCTCGCTCGTACTCGTGCTCGCCACGCTGCCGGCGCTTCTGCTCCAGAGATTCGTGCGCGTTACCCCCGATGAGCTCGAGGAGCGCTGGCTCGGGCGCTTGGGGGACCCCACGCCGACGCTGCCTCGAGAGCTCGTGTTGCGTCAGCTGCCGTGAGGCCGCACCGCCCGCGTGCTCGCTCGTCCTCAGCGTCTCGTCACTTGGACCCAGCCGCTGGCCTTGCTTACGCCAGCGTGCGTACGCGGGCGCTGGCAGACGTGTGAGATGATTGTAGGCAGTGTGCTGCGGTGCGCCGTCTCAGCGCGGGCGGAGGAGGCGACGCGGGGACCGTCCAGCTACCCGCATCTTTCACGGAACGCCCAGCGTTCAGAGCAGATGTGATGGCTCCAGCACATGTCACGGTGAGCAGCCGCTGGCTTTCGCCCACTGGTTCGTCGCGCACCCGGAGTTTGCTCGCGTTTCGCCGACTCGGCGCTCCTTGGCACACATCCTGCTCATGGGCCGGACGGACCCTCTGGTCCACGGAGAATGCATCGATGAAATTCATCCTCAATCACTTCCAGGTCGTCGTTGCCGCAGCAGCCGGACTGGCCACCTTTGCTTTCACGCCTGCGCTCTTTGCCGCACCTTGTGACGACCTAGGCTTGGATCCCGAGAAGGTCATCTACGGATCAGGCGGGAGCGCCGTGACGCCCGTCCTGGGTGCGATCGCCGTCGGACTGCAGGCTCTGCCGGAGGATGAGCGCTTCACCATCTTCTACGACGACACGGCTGGCGCCTGCGGCGGCTACAGCTGGTGGCGCACACCGGTCGCCGACCAGGGCAGCTTCAAGTACTGGCTCGCGGACACGCCGGTGGCCGAGCCGCTCACGTGCGAGGCGCCTCGCGACCGGGTCCAGTTTGCTCATATGGGCAACACTCCGGCTTTGTGCCCCGGTGACGTGCCAGTGCCGGAGGGCGCCGCCAAGTTCTTCGCATCGATCCAGACGGTCAACTTCATCACGGACATCGACTCGCAGGAGGAGTCGATCTCAGCCGAAGCGGCCTACCACATCTACGGATTCGGGCCCGGCGTGCACGACATCGCGCCTTGGAACAACCCAGCCGCTCTCTTCGGACGTCAGGCGAGCGCCTTCGTGTCGGTCTTCATCGCCAGCATCATCGGCGTGCCTGCGGCGAGCTTCGTGTATCAGCCGGCGAATATCTTCACCACCAACGGTGCGGTGGTGAGCGCGGTTGCTGCTCACGCCACTCCCGAAGAAGCCCTTGGCTTCGTCTCCGGCTCCAATGCGCAAGCAGGCGAGTTTCCCAGCGAAGGCGCGCCGAGGGTCAAGACCCTCGCCTACCAGCACTTCGATCAGACGTGCGCCTACCTTCCCGACAGCGAACGCGGAACTTCGGATCGCGCGAACGTGCGTAGCGGACAGTACTACATCTGGACGCCAGGCTGGTTCTACGCCCACGTCGATGACGAGGGCGTGGCCGAGAACGAGCACATCCGGAATCTCATCGGCTGGACTGCCGGCACCATCGACTCTCCCGAAGGCATCCCGGTTCAAGAGATCGTGATCCAGGCAGGCGACGTCCCGCTTTGCGCGATGCACGCCATTCGTCCCGAAGGCGATGTGTCGGCCATTCAGTCCTACGCCCCGGCAAATCCCTGCAACGGCTGGTACGAGTTCGTGGCCACGGGTGAGACGAGCTACCAGACCTGCAACGAAACCGCCGATTGCGACGGCGCCGAGCAGAGTGAGAACGGCGACGAGATCGGTGAGCAGTGCCGCTACGGGTATTGCGAGGCCTACTGACAGGAAGCGCCCAACCCCAAAGCTTGATTCAGCAGAACCAGGACAGTCATCATGCGTAATATTTCGGCTAAAATGGCGCTTCCCGTTCTCCTCACGATCGCGAGCTTCATCGCGGTGGCGTGCGGCGAGGAGAACCCTTCCCCAGACGACGACAACACCGATATCGGTGACGGCGCCGGTGGTCCCAACGATGGGGTCGGCGGCAGCTCCGGCGGCGGTCCGAGCGACGGCTCGGGCGCCAGCTCGAGTGACGGTGCCGGTGGTGGTAGCGGCGGCGACGGCGAAGGTGGTCTAGGTGGCGATACGGGCGCGGGCGGCGGCTCCGGTGGCGTGCCGCCGATCATCGTGGATCCCGTCGACCTCCCGGATTGCCCAGCGGAGCCTGACTCGGAGGTCGACGGCGGCCTCCTCGATGGAGAGGCCTGCTGGTCCGGCGTCGGCGTGGATTGCAAAGGCACCGACACTCCCCAGTTCCTCCAGCAATGCAGTGATTTCTGCTGGGAACGCTTCGACAACGAAACCCGCATCGTCGGCTTCGACGGCACCTTGCCGCCTCTCTGAGACGCACGGGCGCCTAGGCAGACACCACGAGCGACGGGGGGCGCTCCGCTTCGAACCGGAGCGCCTCCATGCGTCAGTGGGTACCTCTGTCTCTTCTCCGACCCCCCATCGATCCCGCGATCGTCATGACGATTCATCCGACCTCGACCTTTCAGCCTTCTGCTTCCCGTGCGTCCCTGCAACGATTCGTCCTCCTCGTGCTGCTTGGCATCGGACTCGGGTCCGCCTCTGCCTTCGCGCAGGACCCGCCCCCGGCTGCTCCCGAAGCAGACGACGCGGACCTCGAGGTCGAGGCCACGAAAGAATCGCTCCCGACCGCATCCCCCGCGACCACTGCGCCAGCGGAAGCTCCGCCGGAGGAAGCCTCCCCGGCTCCCGCTCCTGCTGCAGCTCCGCCCGCAGCTGCTCCGGCTACCCCACCGCCTTCTCCGGCTGTTCAGCCTTCGGCTCGAGCGCCTTCTCTGGCAGCTGAAGGCCAGCCTGGAGCCGCAACCGGGGAGCCTGACCAGGGGTCGCCTGTAACACTCAGCACACCCGAGGTCGGGCCCGCATTCACTGCTCCTGCCGGCAAGGACGCGCTGCCGCCTCAGCTCGAACGCGAAGGCTCGAACTACCGGCGCCCGCTTCGTCGTGGCCTCTCGTGGTGGGGCTTCGTGCAGGCTCAGTATCAGAGCAGTCAGCTCTCGGAGGATCAGCTCGACGAGGATGGTCACGCGCTCAACCTCGATCAGTTCGGCGTGCGCCGAGCGCGCCTGCGCATCGACCGCGGCTGGGAGCATGCCTTTGCGACCCTAGAGCTCGACGTAGGCACCTTGGGCGGCCCCAACGTGCGGGTGCGTCGAGCGGAAGCATCGCTGCTCTACCGGGGAGAAACGAGCGACGACCAGACGCCCTGGTTCGTACTGACGGGTGGCGTCACCGACGTGCCCTTCGGCGCGGAACTCGGGGAATCGCAGCGCGATCGTCTGTTTCTGGAGCAGAGTTTGGCCAGCCAAGCACTCTTTCCCACGCCCGCTGACATCGGGGTCAAGGCGTGGGGGGCTTATCGCTTCGTCGACTACGCCGTGGCGCTGGTGAACGGCCAGCCTCTGACCGACTCGGGTTGGCCAGACGATCTGAATGCGCCCAAGGACGTCGCGGGCAGGATTGGTGCGCGCGTGCTCCCGCGGGACGACTTGCGTCTGACCGGTGGCGTCTCGTTCTACGTGGGCGAGGGCTTCAGTCCCGGAACCCCGGCTACCAAGGACACACTCAGCTGGAACGATGACAACCAGAATGCGCGTGTCGATCCCGGCGAGATCGTCGGTACGACTGGGTCGGCCGCGATTGCATCGCAGAACTACTCGCGCTGGGGCACCGGTCTGGACCTCGGCGGCAGCTTCGTCTCGCCGCTTGGGGTCAGCCAGCTCGGCGGGGAGCTGTTCTTGGCCGAGAACCTGGATCGCGGCGTCATGCCGAACGATCCCATTACGTCGGGCGCCGACTCGCGCCAGTTCGGTGTCTCGTTTTTCGGGGTGCAACAGATTAGCAAATGGTTTGCGCTCGGGGTGCGCGGCTCCTTCTACGATCCGAACAGCAACCTGTTCGAGCAGCGCGCGGGGGAACTGCACCTACGCAACCAGACCTACTGGGAGATCTCGCCGACGGCAGCGGTCACGTTCGAGCGAGCGCGGCTCACGTTCGAGTATGACTTCCTGATCGATCACCTCGGCCGAGACGAGGTGGGCGTGCCCACGGACGTCGCCAACGACCATTTCGCCCTTCGCCTGCAGGTGGACCTATGAGGGGGCCACTGATCGTTCTCAGCGCGGTCGTCGGCACGAGCGTGACGCTGGGCTGCTCTGGCACGGATGGGCGTTCTGGCCTCGAGGAACCCATTGTCGTCCACGATGCACAGTTCGTCGTGGGCGAGCTGCCGGGTGAACCGCCTCGGGTGCCGGGGTCCGACGCGCCCGTGGTGCCTCCGACGACCGAAGCCGGCACTCCGAACGTGGCCTCGCTGCGAGTGCGATCGAGCGACGTTCACTTCACCGGGTTGGCATCGGAAGGCGCCATGGCCATTGCAGTGCAGATCGAAGGGGAGGGCAGTGGCTACTGGCTCTTCCCCACACTCTTTCGTGACCCAGTGGCGGTCGACGCACTCGCTTGGAACTTCGTCGTCGACTTCCAGGAGTCGCTGCCTGCTGGAAACCACCGCTTGCTCACGGTTGCCTTCGACGAAAGTGGCAATGCCGGCACGCAGGCGGAACGAACGCTCTGCATCAACTCGCTCGTGCCCGACAACGGCAACGCCTGCGATCCGGCGCGACTGCCCCCCTTCGTGGTCTTCAGCCTGACGTTCGATACTCCGGTCGATTTGGACCTCGCGCTCGTCCTGCCAGACGGCCAGGTGATTGACTCGAGTCACCCCGTTTCGGGCGAGCCCGACGAGGCCGGGAACATCGACCTTTATCTACCGGGTGTGGGCAAGCTCGAGCGTGACGCCAATGCCAACTGCGTCATCGACGGGCGTCAGCGCGAGGACATCGTTTTTCAGGCTGAGCCGCCGCCGGGCGACTACCGCGTCTACGCCAACCTGAGTCGTGCCTGCGGTGAGCCGCGCGTCACCTACAAGGCTCGCTACCACGTGCTCACGCAGGATGGCGCAGAGTTCGACCAGGAGGCCCACGACGTGGGTGCCGGGACGCTGCTCAATCGCCAAGCGCAGCGCTCACTCGGGACCTTCGTTGGCTCGGTCACGGTGCACTGAGACGCCCTCATACTTTCCGCCAGAAGACAGAACCCACGAACGAAAAAGGAAACGAGAAATGCTCATCGAACGCCTCATGAAGCTCGCGCTGCTGGGTAGCGAGTGGGTCCTGTACCTGCTGCTTGCTCTGTCCGTGCTGTCCATCTCGACCATGGTCGAGCGTACGTTCTACTTCTTTCGGCGACGCGTCGACATCGACGCCCTGCGCAGTCGCATCGTCGACTCGCTCGATGCGCACAAGCTGGAGGAGCTGGAGAAGGCACTCGAACGCGACCGCTCGGTGCAGGCTCGCATCGTCCGCGTGGCTCTGCGGTGGCTCGATCGAGGGGCCGACGCGCTGTCGGATGCCGTTCAGTCGGAGCTGGCGCGCGTGCGCACCGAGCTCGAACGTGGCTCGAACTTGCTGGGTACGTTGGGCAACAACGCACCATTCGTCGGTCTGTTCGGTACCGTGCTCGGCGTGATCATCGCCTTTGCGGCGCTCGGAGATTCCGGCGGCAACACGGACGCCATGGGCGGCGTGATGGCGGGCATCGCAGAAGCGCTCGTCGCCACCGGCGTCGGCCTGTTCGTGGCTCTACCGGCGGTCGTGGCCTACAACCTGATTCAGAAGAAGATCGGCGACATCGAGACTGACGCTCAGGCACTCGTGACGCTCATCAGCGCGTACGCCAAGGGTGACCCAGCACTGGTGGACAAGGCCAAGGAGCTGCGTGCGGAGCGTGGCACCGTGGCTCATCTGCCCGTGGGTGAAGAGCGCGAAGCGCACGCGACCTCGGGCGCCCGCTCGATCACCAAGGAGAAGCCGGGCAAAGAGAAGGTCAGCAAAGACAAGACGGCTGGGCAGGAGAGGAGCCGCTGATGGGCGCTGCCGTGCAAATGGGCGGTCGCGGTCGCCGCGGCGGCATCGTCGGCATCAACGTGACGCCGTTCGTGGACATCACGCTGGTGCTCCTCATCATCATGATGGTCTCGTCGACATACATCGTGTCGCAGGCGCTCAAGGTGGAGCTCCCCAAGTCGGCCAGCTCCGATGAAACGACGTCTCGCACCTACGTCGTGACCATCACCGGAAATGGGGATCTCTCGTTTTACGATCAGCCAGTCACGCTCGATGCGCTTCGCAGTCAGCTGAAGCAGGCTGGAGCCGAGAAGGAGATCCAGCTGGTCATCACGGCCGACAAGGTGGCCCAGCATGGCCGCGTGGTCGAAGTCATCGATACGGCCAAGCAAGCCAACGTGACGAAGTTTGCCATCAACGTCGAACGTTCGTCGAAGAAGTGAGGTTCTGATGGGCAGGTGGGCTCTCGTCGTTGGTAGTGCGCTCGGACACGTCGGTCTCGTGGTGTGGCTGGACCACATCGAAGCCAAGGTGCGGACCGAGCAGACGGCCATCGAGATGTTCGAGGCCGCCGAGCCCGAGCCGCCTCCGCCTCCACCCCCGGCGGAGGTCATCCCGGAGCCGGAGCCCGAGGTGGCTCGCCCCAAGGCTTCTGCCGCGGTGCAGAACGAGGCTTCGCCGCCCCCAGAGGCAGCACAACCTTCGCTCGCTGCCTTGCCTGACTTTGGGCTCGAGCTCGGCGGCGTGAGCGGCGGCGGCGGCTTCGCGGTTCAGCAAGGAACCGGGCCGCGCAATGCCACGCAGAAACCGACCACGCAGAAGGAGCTGAGCTCGGTCGCCAGCAATCCGTTGCCCACTAGCGCCGACCCCTGTCAGGAAGCGCCCGCCAAGCCGAAGCTCTTGCACCTGCCTCAACCTGGTTACACGGAGGCGGCCCGGGCCCAAGGCATCGAGGGCAAGGTCCGCATCTCGATCACGGTGGATGCCAGCGGGCAGGTGGCCGATGTGAAGGTGCTCCAATCCCTCGGGCACGGCCTCGACGAAGCGGCCATTTTCGCCGCTCGATCCGCCCGCTTCGAAGCGGCCGTTCGCTGCGGAAAGCCCTCGTCCTCCACGTTTACGATCTCCATGCGCTTCTCGGCCAGCTGAGCTTCTCGCCCGGCTTTGCACTCTCTTCTTCATCCGATCCATGCGTCGCTCGCGTGCTCTCGCACTCTTCGTCTCGCTCATGTCCGCGGCTGCGCCAGCTGCTGCTCAGAAGGCGCCTACTGCTCGTTCTGGCTCCCGCGCCGTTCCAGCCCCCAAGCTGACCAAGCCGCCCGAACTCGTCGAGTTCGTAGAGGCTCCGTATCCCGAGGCGGAGCGCGAGAATCCGCGCGCCGCACAGGTCGTGCTCTCGATCTTGATCGATGCCAGCGGTCAGGTGGGGGAGGTGCAGGTGCTCGAGAGCGCGGGAGAGCACTTCGATGCCGCGGCCACCGCTGCCGTACAGCGCTTTCGTTTCACGCCGGCCGAGATCGACGACGTTCCGGCTCCCGTCAAAATCACCTATCGCTACAGCTTCGAGGCACCGCCGCCGCCGGTGACGACCGGCGGCCTGAAGGGTCTGGTGCGCGACAAGGTCAGCGGTCAGCCGCTGCCAGGCGTGCGCGTGCACGTCGAGGGCGTGGGCGACTTCGTGACGGACGCCGCGGGGCGTTTCGAGCTCAACGACGTTCCAGCCGGCGCCCTTCAGGTCACGTTGGAGTCGGAAACGTTTACGCCGCTCGGCACGACCGAGGAGATCGTGGCGGGACAAGTGAGCGAGACGGTCTACGACGTCGAGCTCCCCGCACCGGAGGTGACCGACGAGCCGGCGGACGACTACGAGATCGTGGTGCGGGCACCCCCCAAGCTCGAGCGTCAGCTCGTGGGCACGACCGTGGCTGCCGACGATGCCCGGCGCTTACCAGGCACCCAGGGCGACGTGCTCAAGGTGGTCGAGAGCTTGCCCGGCGTGGCCCGCAGCAGTGCGGGGAGTGGCGAGATCATCGTGTGGGGCGCGGCACCACAAGATACCCGCACCTACGTCGGGGCCGTGCGCGTGCCGATGCTCTACCATTTCGGTGGACTGCGTTCGCTCGTGCATGGTGACCACGTGGCGGGCGTGGAGCTCGTGCCCGGAGGGTACGGTGCAGCCTACGGTCGCGGCTTGGGCGGTCTCGTCTTGGTGGAGCGGAAAGATCCTCGAACGGACGGACTCCACGGCAGTCTGCAGGCAGACGTCCTGGACGCGTCGGTCGCCCTGTCTGGCCCCCTTTCCAAGAAGGTTTCCTTCAACGTCGCGGGGCGAAAGAGCTACGTGGCGGAGCTGGGGTCGCTGATCAGCGATCAGTCGTTCCAGCAATATTTTACGCTGCCGGAGTACTACGATGGCCAAGGCCGATTGCGCCTGGAGCTGTCGGAAGGGGAGTCGATCGAGGCGGGGGTGATGATCTCGGGTGATGCCAAGTCGCGCACTCAGCCCAGCAACAATCCTACCCTGCGCTCGAGCGAGGATCGTACCTTGGATTTTCAGCGCATCGACTTCACCTACGAGAAGGAGAGCGCGGACGGTTCCCGGGTCACGGTGGTGCCTTGGTATGGCCACGACGTGGCATCCCGCAGCGCCGATTTTTACGGGGTCCCGCAAGCGCAGCGCACCGAGTCGAACCTCGTCGGCCTACGCGGCGAGTGGCAAGGGTACTTTGGTGAGCATGTGGCAGGCCGGGTGGGCCTCGATTTCGAGCTGGTGCAGAGCGACCTCCAGCGTGAGGGCTCGCTCACGACGCCACCACGTGAGGGCGATCCGTACGTTTTCGGTCGGGCACCTTCGGATCAGGTCAACTACGACGCCTGGAGCACGATCGCTTTCAGCGCGGCTCCCTACGCCGAGCTCGACTGGTCACTGTTCGGGGACCGCTTGCACGTCATCCCGGGCTTGCGCGTCGAGCCGTATGTCACTTCGACGAGTCGAAGTCGGCCCGTAGAATCGGGCGAGCCGGACTTGGCCACATTGGGCAGCGATGTAGCGGCGGAGCCCAGGCTCACGGTGCGCTACGCGCCGTGGAACGATCTCAGCTTACAAGCGGGCGGTGGTCTCTACCGACAGCCACCCCTCGGTGAAGACTTGTCCGCCGTCTTCGGCAATCCCCAGCTCTCGGTCGGGAAGGGGCGCCACCTCTTGGCGGGAGTTCGCTACGCGCCGTGGGACGTGCTCACCCTAGAAGCGACCGTGTTTTCGACCGAATCGTGGGACACGGTGTCACGAAACCCCGCGGACAATCCGCAGATCGCTGAGGCCCTCGTGCAACAGGGCGACGGCCGCTCCATTGGCGCGCAGTTCATGGTGCGCAAAGAGAAGCGCGACAGTCGCTACTTGGGTTGGATCACCTACACCATTCTGAAGAGTGAGCGGCGGGACGCCGGTAGTGACGCGTATCGACTGTCCGATGTGGATCAGACGCACACTCTGACCGCCGTTGCCTCCTACGATATTGGTGCCGGCTTCGAGTTTGGCCTGCGAGCTCGCTTTGCAACTGGTTTCCCGCGTACGCCGGTCGTCGGAGCGTTCTACGACGCGCGGCGCGGACGCTACGAGCCCCTCCTGGGCGAGCAGAACACGATTCGCATTCCCGCATTCTTCCAGCTCGACGCGCGGCTCTCGAAGCGCTTCGACTTCGAGACGTCGGAGCTCGAGATCTACCTCGACGTTCAGAATGCCACGTATCGAGAGAACGCCGAGGAGATCGCCTATTCTCCCGACTACACCGAGCAGCGCTATGTCCTCGGCCTCCCCATCCTGCCGGTGCTCGGCGCACGCTGGGAGTTTTGATCATGATGACGAACGAGTCGGTCCTCGCGTTGACCTCATCCCGCGGAGTCGTCCGGTGGTGGGCAGCGATACTGGGCACCGTAGCGGTCGTGGGCTGCGTGCCGGAGTTCGACGACGACGTGAGCCAGGTCGAAGGCTTCCGCGTGCTTGCGGTGCGCGCGGAGCCGGCGGAGGTCGCTCCGGGTGACGAGGTCGTGCTGAGCGTGCTCTGGGCGTCACCGGAGGGAGAAACGGTCGAAGCCGACGAGATTGGCTGGGCCTTCTGCAACGAGCGCAAGGAACTGACGGAACCGGGGCCCGTAGCGCCCGCCTGCATCGAGCAATTCGGTGATCCGGAGAGCGAAGTGCTCGGCGATCTGGGCAACGGCGCGAGCGTGAGTGGCACGCTCGCGCGCGATGTCTGCAGGTTCTTCGGGCCGCTCGCGCCCCCTTCCGAGCCGGGCGTGGCCGTACCCGGGCGGCCTGCGGATCCAGACGTGACGGGGGGGTTCTATCAGCCAGTGCTGGTGGGCCAGGAAACGGCAACGCTGGGTGGCGTGCGCCTGAGTTGCGGCACCCCGTGGCTCTCGCGAGAGGAGCTCGTCCTCTTCAATCAAGGGTACCGTCCGAACGAGCACCCTGAATTTTCTGAGGTCGAGCTCGCTCGCGAGGGGACGGCTTCCCCCATCGACACGGCAGAAGTATTGGAGGTTTCCGTCGGCGAAGAGCTGACCTTCCGCGTAAACTGGGCTGGTTGTCCGCGAGCAGCCGAGTGCGGGGACGGCCTTTGCACCATGGGGGAAAATAGCACGAACTGCGCGGACGATTGCCGTACCGAGCCAGTAGGTTGCACGGGGGCAGAAGACTACCTCTTGGCGGATGTCCAGACGCGGACTGCGCTCCCGAAACGCGAGCTCTTGAGTGTGGCTTGGTTTGCCACCGGGGGTGTGTTCGAGAGCTCGGTCACCGACGACCCGGAAGAGCAAGATCTTACGGAGAACGTTTGGACGGCGCCTGCAAGTCCCGGATCATTCGGCCTTTGGCTGGTGCTGCGGGATGACCGCGGTGGCGTCTCCTGGCGCGAGCTGCGCGTGTCGGTCACGAATCCCTAGCAGGCTGCGGCCGTGGAAGCCGATGGGCGCGCCTCGGTCGTTCCTGGGGCCAGGTGAGCGCCTTCTCCCGAACCCCTGTCCTCCAAAATTGCCACTTTCTGCACGAAACTAAAGCCAGACTTCAGTTTCGTGCAGTTCGCCGCGCGCGGACCACGACTCCCATCGGCGCCTTCACCGCAGCACCTCCCGCAAGCGACGGACCGCTTCCTCCAGCTCTCGCTCCACCAGCGAGGCATGCCGCCGCGGCACGCGGTACCCGGCCGCGATCTGCTTCCCATCGCGGCGGCCGTCCGCCGCGGCGCGTCCCGCGTGGTACGCCGGAGCTGGCGAGCCTTCGAGATCGGCTCTTAGCCTTCGAGCGCGCTCGGCACCTTGCGCAGGCTGGAGCCGTCCTCGGGCCGCAGCTGCAGGAAGATGACCGTGGCCAGCGCGCCGAGGACGCCGATGCAAGCGTAAGTGCGGTGGAAGGCGACGAGAATCGTGGCCTGCTGGGTGCTGGCCTGACTGGGGGCGAGCTCGAGGAGGAGTGCGCTGGCTGCCGCCACACCGAGACTCATGGAGAGCTGCATGACGACCGAAAGCAGCGCGTTGCCCTCGCCGGCTGATGGCCCACTGAGGTCGGAGAGCGTGAGTGTGTTCATGGCAGTGAACTGGAGCGAGTTCACCGCACCGAACACGAACATCTGCGCCGCGAGCGCCAGGGCTGGCACGCCCGGCTCCACGCGCGCGAAGCTGGCGATGAGCAATCCCAGGAGAAGCGTGTTCGCGGCGAGGACGCGCCGATAGCCGAGGCGATCGACCAATCGCTCGACGACCGCCTTGGAGGCCATGGCGCCCAGGACCGAAGGGACCATGAATAGGCCAGCCTGGGTCGGCGCGTAGCCGAGCGCGAGCTGCAAGAACAGCGGCGTCAGGAAGGGCATGGCGCCGCTGCCGAGGCGAGCAAACAGGTTGCCGACGAGGCCGATGGCATAGGAGTGGATCGAGAACAGTCCCAGGCGAAAGAGTGGCTTTTCGAGACGTGCGGCGTGAAGCCAGAAGGCCGCCATGGTGGCCAATCCGGCTCCGAGCAAGAGCAGCGACGAGGCTACCGACAGCGCGCGCTCTCCAATTGCTTGCAGCGAGAACGAGACGGCCACCATACCCACGCCGAAGAGCACGAACCCAATCCAGTCGAAGGGCGCTGGATTCTCCTTGAGCTCCGGCATGAAGAAGCGCGTAGCAATGGCACCGGCGAACCCCACCGGCAGGTTGATGAAGAAGATCCAATGCCAGCTCAGGGTTTCGACCAAGAATCCCCCGAGCACCGGCCCGACGAGTGGCCCGATCAGCCCGGGAATCGTCACGAATGACAGCACGCGCAGGAGCTCGGCCTTGGGGTACGACTTGAGGATCGCCAGACGGCCCACGGGCAGGAGCAGCGCGCCGCCCACACCTTGCAATATCCGAGAGAGGACCAACGCCTCCAGGCTGGGCGACAGCGCGCAGGCGAGGGAGCCTGCCGAGAACAGCACGATGGCCGACAGAAACACCGCCCGTGCTCCGAACCGATCGGAGAGGTAGCCCGAGGCGGGGATGAACAGAGCCACGGTGAGTGCATAGGCAACGACGACCGACTGCATGCGCAGGGGGCTTTCGCCCAGGCTGCGCGCCATCGCCGGCAGCGCTGTGTTCAGGATCGTGCCATCGAGCGTCTGCATGAAGAAGCCCACGGCGACCAGCCAAGGCAGGAAGCGCCGCTCCGTGGCATCGAGCTCGATCATCGCGAGCTCACGGTACCCCAATGGGTCGGCGCGTCCCGCTCTGGCCGGGTGGGCGCTGGATGTCCGCGCTTTGGAGGCCTCCGGTCGTCAGCGGTTGCTGATGCTGCCGGGCAATGCACTCCGGAAGCGATGCCAGTCGATGCCGAGACGCCGCATCCGCGCCCGCAGGGTGTGCGGATTGATGTCGAGCAGCTCGGCCGCACCTTCCCGCCCTTCGATGCGACCGCGGGCTTGCGATAGCGCGAGCTTGATGTGGTCTGCCATGGCCTGATCGAGTGACGAGAAGCCGCCATTCATGCTCCTCGCGGTTGCCACCTCCGCCTGGTGCGTTTCTCCTGTCGGGAGACCGGCCTCGCGGCTGCGTCCCGTTTCCAGCGCCTCGATCAGGTCGAGGCGCCGCCCATTTCCCAAAATTGCAGCACGTTCCACCACCGCACCGAGCTCGCGCACGTTGCCCGGCCAGGCGTAGCGAGCTAGCGCTGTGAGATCGGCTGGCGAGATGCGCTGCTCGAGGCCATCGATGCCCAGGCGTCGGCCTGCTCGCCGCGCGAAGTGAGCCGTCAGTAGAGGCAGGTCCTCGAGGCGGTGACGGAGGGGCGGGATCTGAATGGGGAAGACGCTCAGGCGGTACCACAGGTCTTCGCGGAACTTTCCTTCGCCCACCATGGCGTCGAGCCGGCGATGCGTCGCCGCCACGATGCGCACGTCGACCACGATGGTCTGGGTACCTCCGACTCGTTCGAGCGTGCCTTCTTGCAGCACGCGCAGCAGTCGCACTTGCGCCGCCGCTGCGAGTTCGCCGATTTCATCCAAGAAGAGCGTGCCGCCGTCGGCTCGTTCGAACCAACCTTTGCGTTGGCCGACGGCTCCCGTGAAAGCGCCGCGTTCATGGCCGAAGAGCTCTGAATCGACGAGTTCCGTCGGGATCGCGCCACAGTTCACGCGCACGATGGGCCCGCTGCTCCGTCCTGACTGTGCGTGCAACGCGCGCGCGACGACCTCCTTGCCGGACCCGGTCTCACCGAGGATCAACACGGGTACGTCCGTACGGGCGACTTGACGTACCTGAGCAACGACGCCGCGCAGACCACCCTCGCGGCCAATCAACGTTTCGCCGATGTCGTCCTTGGCCAGGCGCGACAGAAGCGCACTGCGGTCGGCCTTCAGAGCTTCGCGGAGGCGCGTCAGCTGTTGCAAGCGTAGGTCGTTTTCTACCCCGACACCGAGTGGACCAGCTGCCTCGAGCAGAGCGTCGATCACGACTTGCCGGCTTGGAAGCGGCATCGTCTGCTCGACCTCGACCACCAGAACCGCGTCGTACTGGCCGTGGACGAGCAGCGGCAGTGCCCAAAAATCCCCGTGAGAATCAGCCAGCAGCGGGCGCACCTCGTCGCCAAGGGCGGCGACGTGCTCGAGACAGCCCTTGCGGAGCCACGCGTCCAGAGCGCGGACCTCCTGCTGCGACAAGATCTTGCGACCGAGCAACGACGGCAACACCGAGGACGCGTTTGCGCTCGCGTGGAGCGTGGCCCAAGCGTTCGAACCTCGCTCCAGATGACGGAGTGCGAAACCCAGTACGGGTCCGCGTTGCTGCAACAGAGCGATGATGCGTGTTGACGAATCTTCCAGTCGCAAGTGCTGACTCACCTCACGCCACAGCTCTGCTTCGAGTTGCCCAGGCGCTTCTGCTATTGGCTCCACTGACGAACTCCTGCTCGTCGGTCAGCAACCGTCGTGCCAAGGCGCGAAGCTCCGCTCGTCTCGGCGAGATGGCTCATTTTTGCGTTTCATCTCGTTCGAGTGGCTCCTCGGAGGACCAGGAGATCTGCTGCCCAGCTCCCGTCATGGGCGATTTACCGCGAGTGCCGAGGTGCAGGACGGCTGGACCGCCGTCCGGCAAGCCCCGAGCGGTGGCCGTCAAATACGCTGGCTGGCCAGGAAATATGACGACCGAGCCATCATCGGCAGCGCTAAGTGCTGGAAAATATGGGCGTCGTCATGCTGGCACGGCATCTGCTTAGGGCGCGGCATGACGCTTTCTCATCGCGCCTTCCTCCGGCTCGGCCTCGCTCTCGGACTGCTCCTGCTCACGGGATGCAAGTCGGGGGAGTCGACCGCACAAGCCACTCCGAAGGAGGCAGCCCAGGGGGGCGCGAAGCCGCCCATCACGCTCACGCTCGGGGGCTACACGGTTCCGCGTGAGGCCTACGGAAAGTCGATCATCCCCGCCTTCAAGGCGAGCTATCAAAAGACGCACGGCCGGGCGGTGGAGGTGCGCGAATCCTACCTCGCCAGCGGCGCGCAGGCGCGAGCCATCGTCGGTGGTTTCGAAGCAGACGTGGCCGCCCTTTCGCTCGAAGCCGACATCGACAAGGTGCAAAAGGCTGGCCTCATCACCGGCGACTGGAAGGCCGGTGAGCACGCCGGCATGGTGACGCGCTCGGTGGTGGTCATCGGCGTGCGCAAAGGCAATCCGAAGGGCATCAAGGACTGGGCAGACCTGGCCAGGCCCGGCGTGAGCGTGCTGACTCCGAATGTGCGCACGAGCGGCGGCGCGATGTGGAACGTACTGGCGGTCTACGGCGCGGCCCTTCGCGGTCACGCGGGCGTGCCTGCGAACGACGTGCAGGCTGCGACGGATTTCCTGGCTCAGGTGCTGGCCAACGTGAAGATCATGGACAGCAGCGGGCGCGACTCGGTGCTCACGTTCGAGCGTGGCGTCGGCGACGTGATGATCACCTACGAAAACGAGATCCTCGTGGCTTCCCCTGACAAGCGCCACGACTACGTGACGCCAACCAGCACCGTGCTGATCGAGAACCCCGTCGCCGTCGTCGACGGCTACGCCAAGAAGCACGATGTGCAGGGCGCCGCGCAGGCGTTCGTCGCCTTTCTCTCGACACCCGACGCTCAGCGCGCTTTCGCCCAACATGGCCTACGCCCCGTTCTGGCCAGCGTCGCCGAAGAGACGCGCGCTGACTTCCGTCCGGTCACGGACCTCTTCACCGTCAAGGATCTCGGTGGCTGGCCGGAACTGCAGAAGACCGTCTTTGCCGCCGATGGCATCTATGATCGTGCGCTCGCCATCAGTCGCAACAAGGGCGAGAAGAAGTGAAGCCCCCTGGCTATGCCCTCGCTCCAGGCCCGAGCGAGCTCTGGGTGCGTCGCGTCGTGCTCGGCTACATCGTCCTTCTGGTGGCGGTGCCTTTCTCGGCGCTGCTCTACTTCGCCTTTCGCGATGGACTCGGTGCCTTCTGGGAGCGCGTCAGTACCCCGGCCGCCGTCTCGGCGGTGGGCCTGACCTTGTGGACCGGCCTCTTGGTGGGCGTCATCAACGCGGTGCTCGGTACGGCGACGGCTTGGGTGCTCGTGCGCTACCCCATTCCGGGAAAATCGCTGCTCTCAGCCGCGGTCGACCTGCCCCTGGCCATCCCTACGCTCGTCGCGGGCGTCATGCTGGCTATCCTGTACGGGCCCACCTCACTTTTGGGCTCGAAGCTCGCGCTTTTCGGCGTTGACGTCATCTTCGCCAAGCCGGGCATCGTGTTGGCGCTCCTACTCGTCACCGTTCCGTTCGTCGTTCGAGCAGTAGAGCCCGTACTCGCCGAGCTCGACCCCGCGGAGGAAGAGGCGGCCATTACCCTGGGGGCCGGCCCCTGGCGGACCTTTCGCACCGTTCATCTGCCCGCCATCTTGCCGGCTGCGCTCTCCGGCAGCTTGCGCTCGTTTGGCCGGGCCATGGGCGAATTCGGCTCGATTGTGGTCGTCGCCGGCAACATCCCGGAGGAAACGCTGACGGCGCCCGTCTTCATCTTCGGCGAGATCGAGAGCGGACAGGCAGGCGCCGCAGCGGCCGTCGGTGCCCTGCTGCTTCTGATCGCGCTTGCCTTGCACGCTTCAGCGCGCCTCCTCGAGCGTGCAACGGGAGCCCGCCATGCCGAAAGCTGAAGGCCTGCCTCTGATGGACGCAGTGTCGGACACAGCGGTCATCGACGAAGTGCGCGTCGCTCCGGCGCCGCTGTCGATGACACCCACCGCACCCCAGCACGTGCAGCGTGAGCGTGCGCTCGGCAAGATCGTCCTCCTGACGGTCGTGCTCGGCTACCTCGCCTTCGTGCTCCTGGCGCCGCTTGGGTCTTTGATCAGGGCGACGTGGGAGCTCGGCTTCGCGGAAGCCATCGCCGCCATCACCGAGCCGCTCGCGGCGGATGCGCTCGGCACCTCGGCCGTCTTGGTGGCGTGTGCGCTGGCCGTGAACGCAGTCGTGGGCACCTTCGGGGCCATCGCGCTCGTGCGGCACCGCTTCTTCGGCCGCGGATTCATGAGTGCGCTCTGCGACCTGCCGCTGGCGGTGTCGCCCGTGATGATCGGCCTCTCGTTCCTGCTCCTGGTGGGGCGCGGTGGCGTGATGGATCCGTTGCTTTCGGCCCTGAATTTCAAGGTGGTGTTCACCTTCTGGGGCATCTTGCTGGGCACACTGTTCGTCACGCTGCCCTTCACGGTGCGCGAAGTCGCGTACGTGCTCGAGGAGATCGGCACCGACGAGGAAGAGGCGGCCACGACCCTGGGCGCTTCGCCCTGGCAAACCTTCTTCAAGGTGACGTTGCCGAACGTGCGCGTGGCGCTCGGCTATGGCCTTCTGATGGCTGCGGCACGCACTCTGGGCGAGTTCGGGGCCGTGCTGGTGCTCGGCGGCAGCATCTCGGGCGAAACACAGACGGCCACCACCTTCATTCACGATGCCATCGAGGAAAGACACCTGCCGGCCGCCTACGGCATGGCCGTGCTCTTGGCCCTCTGCAGCGTGGCCCTCTTGCTCTCACTGGAATGGATGAAAGCGCGGCAGCAGGCAGCGCGGCACCGGTCGCGTAGTGCAACGGAAGACGAGGTCAGCCCATGAGCATTCGAGTCGAAAATCTGAGGAAAAACTTCGGCAGCTTCGTGGCGGTCGACGACGTGAGCTTCGAGGTCGAGAGCGGCTCGTTGGTGGCGCTCCTGGGCCCGTCAGGCAGTGGCAAGAGCACCATCTTGCGCATCTTGGCTGGCCTCGAGTCACCCGACTCGGGCCGCGTGTGGTTCGATGGAAAAGAAGCGACGCGTGTGCACGCGCGCAGTCGCGCCATCGGCTTCGTGTTTCAGCACTATGCGCTCTTCCGTCACCTGACGGTCGCTCAGAACATCGCGTTTGGTTTGGACGTGCGCGGTGTAGCGCCAGACGTCTCGTCCACCCGTGTGGCAGAGCTGCTCGAGCTGGTGGGGCTCCATGGGCTCGGTAGTCGGTACCCCTCGCAACTTTCGGGAGGACAGCGTCAGCGGGTGGCGCTCGCTCGCGCGCTGGCTCCGGCGCCCAAGCTTTTGCTCTTGGACGAGCCGTTCGGCGCGGTCGACGCCAAGGTGCGAGAGGAGCTTCGGCAGTGGCTGCGTAAGCTGCACGACGAAGTGGGCGTTACGTCGATCTTCGTCACCCACGATCAGGACGAAGCCTTCTCCGTGTCGGATCGCGTACTGGTCATTCATCGCGGCCGCTTGGAGCAGCTGGGCTCGCCGCGCGAGATCCTGGACGAGCCCGCGACCGAGTTCGTTGCCCGCTTCGTGGGCGAAGTGAACGTGTTTCCCGCTCAAGCGACCGGCGGCATGGCGAAGGTCGGCGCCATCGAGACGGAAATCCAACACGGACCGACCGATGGTGACATTCAGTTCGTCGTGCGCTCGTACGATCTGAAATTTTGGCGTGAGGATCCGGGCGTGGCTACGGTGGAGCGGGTGGTGACCTTGGGCGATCGCGTGCGCGTACACGCAGAGCTCGACGGGGCCGGGCCGCTCGTGGCGCAGTTTCCTCGTCGCAGCAGTCTGCTCAAAGGCATCGAGGTGGGGTGTCGCATCCAAGTCCAGGTCACGACCGGCCGGGCATACCCCGGCGCACAACCCGGAGGGCGCGGCGTGGGGGTTCACCCCTCTCTCGCGGTGAGCCCGTGATATATGCTGGCCAACAGCTTCCCACCCACTACACTGGCCCCGTGGCCAAGGCATCGGTTTCGAGCGACACCGCCATGAGTTTGGAATCACAGCTCTGGCGCGAGGTGAGCCAGCACCTCGAGCTCGAGGAATCGGCGCGGCGCATCGCCAAAATCCTGGGTGAACACCTGCCGGTCCGGGCGCTGTCGATTCGGCGTTTGGAGCGTGATCCGGTGCGGCTCTCGTTGGTCGCGACTGCCGACCTCGACGGCGAGCCGGAAGCCGAGGGCATCCGGGCACGAATCGATCTTTCGGCGGCCGCCCTGGAAGAGCTGACTCGCCTGTGCTTGGCGGGCGTGCCCGCGGCCATCGGCTTGGTCGCGCCCGAGCTAGCTCGGGCGCTCGGAGTGACGGGAGCGGGCGCCATCATCGCGCTCGGGCTCACCGTCGAGCAGTGTCCGGCTGGTCTGGCACTCGTACACGCCAAGCCTGGCTTCGAGCTCACGTCTCAGCACGCGAGCTTGCTCGCCCCGGCGGCCCGGCCACTCGGCGTTGCGCTCGAGAACGATCATCGGCTCCACGAGCTCTCGCGCATGCGTGCCGCTCTGGAAGCAGATCGCGACGCGCTCTTGTCGCGCTTGCACCGGCGCGAGATCAGCGAGGCCGTCATCGGAGCGAGCGGCGGTCTCGGGCCCATCATGGACCGCGTGCACCAGGTGGCTCCGACTGACGCTCCCGTGCTCATCTTGGGAGAAACTGGCTCCGGCAAGGAGGTGATCGCGCGGGCGATTCACGCCCAGTCACGGCGCGCTCAGGGGCCGGTGGTGCGCATCAACTGCGGTGCGATGCCGCCCGAGCTGATCGATTCGGAGCTCTTTGGCCACGAACGCGGCGCCTTCACGGGCGCGAGTGCTCAGCGTAAGGGCTGGTTCGAGCGCGCCGACGGCGGCACGCTGTTCCTCGACGAGATAGGCGAGCTCCCCTTGGCGGCGCAGGTGCGCTTGCTGCGGGTGCTGCAAGACGGCACGCTCGAACGCGTCGGCGGCCATCAAACGATCAGCGTCGACGTACGTGTGGTGGCCGCAACGCACCGCCAGCTCGAGACCATGGTGCAGAACGGCACCTTCCGCGAGGACCTCTGGTATCGCTTGAGTGTCTTCCCCATGCGCCTGCCTGCTCTCCGCGAGCGGCTCGAGGACCTGCCGGCTCTCGCTGCCTACTTTGCGGAGCGAGCCGGGCGCCGCCTAGGCGGCGCGGGCCTCGCACCGACTGCAGCGGATCTCTTGCTCCTCGAGCGGTACTCCTGGCCTGGCAACGTGCGCGAGCTCGGCGCCGTCATCGAGCGCGCCGCAATTCTGGGCAATGGTAAGCGACTCGAGGTGGCGCTGGCGTTGGGCGCCACATCGGTGCCGGCCCGGCCGCTCTCTGTCCCCGCGGCGCCCGACGCACTGCCGACGATGGGTAGTGCGCCGCCCCCTCCCATGGCTCCCTCTGGTCGACTGGCCACGCTGGATGAAGCCATGGCGCATCACATTCGCAAAGCACTGGCCGCTTGCGAGGGCCGCATCGAGGGTGCAACCGGAGCTGCCAAGCTACTCGACATCAACCCGCACACTCTACGGGCGCGCATGCGCAAGCTCAACATCGACTGGGCGACGTATCGCGGTGCCATGAGGGCCAGCTAGCAGGGTGCTGAGAAAGTCTTTTCAGCACCCTGCGTGCTTCTCCGCGCGGGCACGGTTGTTCTCGTCGGCAGGGTGCTTTCTTCAGCACCCTGCTAGCCGTCCCGACAGCGGGCCGTCAGCGCGCTACCTTGAGCACGGTGTCCCAGCTGCGTGAGGTGACTTCCTTGCCGAACGTCTTCTCGATCAGGCGCATCAAGGTGGGGCCACTCGTCGCCGACGTGTAGGTCGAGAAAGCCTCTTGGCCCTTTTTGGCCAGGATCACTGCATCGTCGAGCTCGAGCGGCAGGGTGAGGCGCGTCCGCTTTGGCCGCAAGAGGAACGTGACGGCTCGCTTCGCACGCGGCGACAGAGCGTATTCGGCAAACGGATCTTTTTCGATGAGTCGGCGCAGGTAGTCAACGGAACGCACCGTGGTGGCAAACGACTGCGGCAGCTCGGTTTGCATGACCTTCTCGGCGCGACGAGCCAGCGTTTGCTCGTCGCCGCAACTGGCCGAGAACACGACGTTGCCACTGCCCAGCACCGTCTTCACGTCCGAGAACCCCGCTTGCTCGAAGGCGCGACGAAGCTCGGCCATCTTGGCGTTCATGGGGCCGACCCCGCGCAAGAAGGCGACGTAGCGCTGCACGCGGAACAAGAAAGCACGACCGGTTCGGACGATGCCAGCGGAAAGGGGCGCGCGCCCAGGCTCGTCCGACGTGCAGCCCGAGCGCGCGCGCGCGATTCATCCTACCGATGCCGGTCACCCACGCTCGCTGACGCGGACATCTTGCTGTCGTGAGTCACGAGTGCCAAAAACGGCTCCTAATATGGTAGCCGTGAGCTGGAAGGTGGCGCAGCACGGACCGCTCGTCACCGTGACGGAAGGCGTGTGGACCGTCGACGCAACGCTGGACCTGCTTCCGATTGGGCGCCGGATGACCATCCTGCGCCGCGCGTCCGGTGAGCTCGTCATCCACAGCGCCGTCGCATGCGACGAGCCGACCATGCAGCGCATCGAGGCTCTGGGCCCCATTGGCACCATCGTCGTGCCGAGTGCCTCCCACAAGATCGACGCGCCGCGCTACGCGGCGCGCTACCCAGAAGCGCGCGTGATCTGCCCGCGTCCCGCCCGCCGCCACGTAGAGAAGGTCGTGCGCGTCCAGGGCCACTACGACGCGCTCGGGCCCGAAACGAGCCTGCGAGTCGAGATGCTGGATGGCGTCGCCGGGGAAGGCGTGTTCATCCACACCGACTCGGATCAGAAGGTGACGCTGGTCCTCAACGACGCGCTCATGAACCTGCCGGCGCGCCTGCCCGGCTTCAAGGGCTGGATCACAGCGCTCATGGGCTCGACCGGCGGACCGAAGGTCACGCCCACCGCCCGCCGGTTCCTCGTGCGGGATGCTCGGGCCTACGGGGCACACCTTCGGCGGCTGGCCGACCTCCCGGGTCTCGGTCGCATCGTCGTGAGCCACGGGGAGCTCATCTGTGAAGATCCCCCGGAAATCTTGCGCCGCGTGGCCGGCACGCTGGACTGAACGCCCACGCGGCGACGCCCGAGAGGCGCGGGATCCGTGCACGAGTCGCGCCATTTCTGCGCCGGCCGCGCAGCGCGCCGGAAGGCGATGGGGGATACGTCAGAGAAACTCCCGAGTGACCGAGGCCTGGTCTAGGCTCGCCGCCATGAAGGCGCACGCTTTGGGTTTCCTGCTCCTCGCTGGAGTTGCCTCGTCACTGGGCGCGGGGGCGTGTTCGAGCTCCTCCGTCGACGACGGCGGTGGGGGGATGGGCGGAATGGGCGGGGGAGTCGGAAGTCCGGCGCCCGAGCCCGAGGGTGCGCTGATCGGCGTGCACATGGAGAGCGAAGTGGGCGTCTTGCTCGACGAGCTCCCCGCGGACGTGCGCGACCGCGCCGCCGACGAGCTGCTCGGCCAGGATGACTCGTTCTGGCAAGCGCGCGCCCGCACGCAGATTCTCCTCTCGGGTTATCGCCTGGTGTTCCGCAACTTCTACTACGACGAAGCGGAAGGTCGGGGTCAGCTCCCACTTCCCCCGACCGACCTGTGGCAAGTCGAACTGACGGGTGACGCCGAACGCGTGAGTGTGGGGGATCACGATCTCGTCGTACGACCCTATCGCTTGACCAGTACTTTGCTGACGGACGAGCCGTCTGCCGGCAAGGCCGACCCGGCGCTCGCCGACGTTGGCGGCGTCTGGGAAGAGCCGTTCGTCTTCCCGCTGGATCCCGAGCTCTTGCTGCAACGCACGGGCTACGCCTGCATGGACGAGGCAGAATTTCCGCCCAATAGCGTCGATGGCGAGAACGTGGCCACCTTCTACGACCACGAATGCGAAGGTGGCGACGAAGTCTGTCACATCACCGAGATGCCGGAGGAGAGCTGCACCGAGGCCCTCGAGCGCGCGGTCGGCAGCGTCGAGACCGGGATCACCTTCGAGCGCCTCGCTTGGAGCGACGAGCTGGCGGACGAAGTGCGCACGGGTGAGGTGACCCACACCGGGCAGCCCGACGTGCGAGTGATGGAGGAAGGACTCGACGTGCAGCGCGTGATTTACCGCTACATCGACGAGGACTCTTGTGCTCTAGCCGAGAACTGTGTGGGCGGTTCCGGCTGGCGGCGTCTCTTGCAGTTCGACGCGAGTGTTCACAACGTGGGCGGTGAGGCACTCGATATTGGTGATGTCGACTACTACCTCGAGGGCAGTGGCTCCCCGCTCGCCGATCACAATATCTTCGAGTACAGCGACTGCCACGAGCACTATCATTTCTCGTATTACGGTGACTTCCTGTTCGGCAGCGGGGACCAGCAGACCGGCAACAAGCAAGCGTTCTGCCTGCAGAGCACGAATCGCTATTCCAACAATGAGTACTCGCCGCTGACGCATCCCTACGGCGCCTGCAATTTCCAAGGCATCCAAGCTGGTTGGGGCGACGACTACGGAGCTGGCATCGAGTGCCAATGGGTGGACGTGACGAACGTCGACGTGAGTGAGGCGAGCGCTCGCGGAGAGCTCGAGTTCGTCTTCAATCCGGAGGACTTCCTGTGTGAAGGCGAGCCGGTGCTGGACGAGGAAGGCAACCCCACGTGGGAGCAGACCGAGTTCGAAACGGTCCACGGGGATCCCGTCGATCGCGCGGTGTGCGACTTCGTCCCCGACTACGATGCCAACAACCAGGGCCAGAAGACGCTCGATGTCACGCGAGGCGGGCTCATCGTGTCGACCTGCAGCCGTGGGCAGCTTGGACCTTTGCGCGACTGTGGCTTCACGGAGGGCGCTGGGGCGCTCACGGCGGTCGCTTGCCCCCCCGGAGAGAGCGTGACCGTGAGCTGTAGCGTACCCGACGACGCAGCCCCTGCCGTGATTCGCGCCTGCGAGTACAGCGACGTGCTCGAGATGGGGACGGCCTGCGTATTCCGCGACGCTGTCGCCAACGAAACGCTGACGGCGGGCGAGACAGAGGTCACGATCGCGTGTCCGGCTGCACGCAGCGAAGCCGAACCGGGGGGTACCGTCGCCCTCTATGCGGCGCCAGCCCTGCCGGGCGATGAACTCGAGCTGGATTGCGTCGTTCTGGAGTGACGTCAGGCGAGGGGTCAGAGTGTTTGACCGCCCACGCGCTGCTGACTAGACCACGCCGAGAGGGTATGATGCAAACGAGCGAAGAGCTGTTCCACGTCGGCAGTGTGCCCACGGGCTTTTTCGACCGGTCCCGCCTGCTCGCACGAGCGACGGAGATCGCCCGTGGCTACCGCGATGCCACGCCATTCCCCCACTTCGTGCTCGACGACTTCCTGCCCTCGGAAGTGCTGGATCGGGTTCTCGAAGAGTTTCCCACGGCCGGCACGCCGGCGTGGGAACGCTACGACGATGCCATGCAGAAGAAGCTGGGCAGCCGCGACGAGGAGGCCCTCGGGCCCACGACGCGCATGTTGCTGCAGGCACTGAACTCCTCCGCGTTCCTCGCCTTCCTCGAGCGAGCAACCGGTATCACTGGCCTCATTCCCGATCCTTGGTTCGAAGGTGGCGGGCTTCATCAGATCGTTCGGGGCGGCCTGCTCAAGGTGCATGTCGATTTCAACAAGCACACGCTCACGCGCCTCGACCGGCGGATCAACGCGCTCCTCTATTTGAACCACGACTGGGATGAAGCCTGGGGTGGGCACCTGGAGCTTTGGGACACGAACATGAAGGAGGCGGTGCGCAAGATCGCACCGAAATTCAATCGTCTCGTCGTCTTCAACACCACCGACTTCGCCAATCATGGCCATCCCGAGCCGCTGGCGTGCCCGGACACCCGGTCGCGTAAGTCGATCGCACTCTACTATTACTCGAACGGTCGCCCCGCGAGTGAGCTCAAGGCCAGCGCTCACACGACCATCTTTCGCCGCCGCCCCGGCGAGCGCATTCCATGGACTCTCTCGGAGGTCGGCGAGAATCTGTTGCCACCGATCGTGACCGAGATGTTCCGGCGGCTGTCCTTCCATCGCGGCCGGCAGTAGCGCGTGGTCATCGCAGGCGACGGTGCGCGCGCGGCGCGACCGCGGGAGCCACGACCGGCCGCTTGGTGTCGATGTAGTTGAGCATCGTACCAAGCGCCTCACAGTGCCGCGAGCACACCGAGCGCACCGAGCACCCGCGTCCACCTGGCAAATCGTCATGAACTCCCCGCCGCCTCGGCTCGGTGGTAGATTCCGACGATGGCTCGGCTTCATCCTGGGGCTCTCTCACCTTGGCTCGGGGCGCTGCTGCTCGTCGTCGCAGCGGGCGGTTGCTCGCCCGGATACGTCGCGGCCGACAGTCAGAACGACGGGAGTGGTGGCGCGGACGAGGACGGCACGGGCGGCACCGACGGGGCGGATGGGACGGGGGGCGCGGACGGTGCGACCGGCGGCACCGACGGCGCGACCGGCGGCACTGACGGAGGCACCGGCGGCACTGACGGTGGCAGCGGTGGTGCGGAGCCAGGTACCGGCGGCGTGGACACTGGCACCGGTGGCCTGGACACGGGCAGCGGGGGCGCGTCACCGGGCGGTTTCGACTCCTCCTGTGCTCAGAACGACGCGTGCATCCCGGCCGCCAACTTCCACGACGAATGCTTCAGTCCCAGCTGTTCGGCACCAGTGGCCGCCACCGAGTCGGTGGTCGAGAGCGATCCATGCTTGGTCCCCTGGGAAGAGCGCGAGGTCGCAGTTCCCGAGGAGTGTGCGGCGCACGATTCAGACGCGGCTTGTCCGCAGATCTGCGAAGTCCAGCCCCCTTGCGTGGACGCCGCCTGCCACTCCGGCAGCTGTCAGATCGAGATCTGCTTGATGTAGCCGGTGCGCGCGGGCGCGCACCGGCGCGTTCTGTCGAGCTCCCTCACCCGAGCTTCGTTCGCACGTAGTCCACGACCGCTTTCATGGACTCTGCGCCGGCCGGGTGCATGGCGGCGAAGGCGGGCGGGTTGTGCGGCATGGCGGGTGCGACGTGGACCTCGGTGTCGACGCCGGCGGCGTGGAGCTTGCGGGTGAAGGCCATGATGTCATCGTGGGGGATTTCCACCTCGCCGAGAGTGATGAGGCAGGGACAGAGTCCGGCGAGTAACGCGTGCGTGGGAGAGACACGTGCGTCGGAGAGAGGCAGGATGCCAGCGAACGCGTGGGCATGCCGCACCAGTACGTCGCGCGTGCCGAAGTCGTAGCGATCGTTGGTTTGGAACGAGGCGCCGGGCATCTCGAGATCGCACCAAGGAGAGATGAGGGCGAGCGCGGCGGGCTGTGGGCGACCCTGGTCGCGCAAGGCGAGTGCGAGAGCGAGCGCCAGATTGCCGCCGGACGAGTCTCCGACCACGACCACTCGCTCCGCGGTGCGTTCGAGCTGGACCCAGGCACTCCAAACGGCGAGCGCGTCCTCGAGCTGAGCGGGATAGCGGTGCTCCGGGGTCAAGCGAAAATCAGGGCCGATCACCTCGAGACCGCTCTCGCATGCCAGTCGAGCCATCACTTCGCAATGAGTCGTGGTGGCCGACCCGAACAAGTAGGAGCCGCCGTGGAGAAAGAGGATGGTGCCCTCGCCGTTCTTGTGGGGCGGTGTGAAGCGGCGCACGAAGATGCCGCCGAGCTTTTCGTCCGTCTGCTTCACCTTCTTGGCGAAGTCCCGGGGATACGGCCGAGAGTTCATCTCGGCGGCCAAGCGCTTCAGATCCCACGACGCCGTCTCTTCCCAGTCGAGGCGCAAGAAGCGAATGACGAGCTCGAAGGAAAACGGCCAGCTGGGGTGACGAGGACGACCTCGAAGGCGGGCCAGCAAAGTGAGGCAGAAGGCCGACAACATCAGGCGGAGGGCGCGCAGCATCTCTGCCCGTTATCTCACGAAAGCTGGCCACGGAAACGCGCGCGGCGTAGTGGCTGGTCAGAACGTCACGTCGAGCTGCACGTGTGCGGTGTGATCGGCGACACTGAAGTCGAAATCATGCGGCATGCGCGCAATATAGTCGGCTTGCAGCTTCAGCTTGTGGCCGTTGAAGTAGTAATTCACGCCACCCGCCACCTCTTGGCCTCGCGTGTCCACCTCTGAAACATAAGCGGGATCGGTGCCATCGAAGGCGTAGAGCCCCGACAGCCGCCCCACGATCTCGAACGGTGGATCGAACGTATATGAGGCTTGGAGCACCCAACCCTGGCCCGAGCGTGTGTACTCCGTCAGCGGATCCCCGTTGGCGTCGACGGACTCGATCGTGTCTTCTCCGGCTTGCTTCCAGAGGTACTCGGCCTCTAGTGCAATCCCGCGCCACTTGAAGACGAGGTCGGCTGCTGCGTGGAGATAGTCCGTGGTGCCGCCGACGTAGGTGATGCCCGTCGTGCTGCGCTGACGGTTGGTGTTGATGTTGGCGGCGAAGGCCCCGCCGATGGCGACAGCCGGCTTGGGCCGACGCTCGAGATCGCCTTCCCGGTCGTCGTCTAGGTCGCCGAGCGGGCGCAGTTCCAGGCGTCCGACCATCAGTGCGCCCGGTTCTTTCCCGGTGCTGAGATTGATGCCGCCACCGCCGAAGATGCCGGCGCGCACGGCGACGGGCGATTCGTCGCCGAGGAAGTGATCGGAGAAGTACATGACGCCCACGTCTCGATCGAGCGTGAGCTCGGCCACGGGCCGCGGACGATCGCCCATCTGGAGCGCCCACTCGCGAATGGTGCGTAGCCGGTCGAACGGCACGAAATATTGGCCGACGCGCAGGTTCACGTCGCGGTGGGCCGCCCACTCGAGGTACGCGTCGTAGATGGGCGACTTGGCGCCATCACGGTAGTCGCGGTCCGCTACGGCCAACTGGATCATGTAGCTGAGCTCGGGCATGAGGATCTTGCCCGAGAACCAGAGCCGCGCGGTGCCGATGTTGACGACCTGGTCTTCGCTCCGCTCGCCCGCGCCGTTCGGCTGCGAGAGGTGATACTGGTAGCGGACCTGGATGCGGCTTCTCACGTTGAGCGAGAAGGCATCGCCGACCTCGACCGTGAGGCCGTCGCCCGCCTTGCCCTTGAACTTGATCTCGGGCTCCTTCTTTTCGTCGGAGGGCGCGGGCGTCCGTTCGGCAGGCGGAGGGCTCGCCGGAGGAGGCATCGCCGGAGAAGCCATCGCGGAGGCCGGCTCCGCGGAGGCTCGAGCTGGCTCTGCTTCTGGTTCGGCCTCGGACACCGGGGCTGGGGGAGCAGACTCGGTGGCTCCTTCGGCGCTGGGCGGCGGGGCCGTCGGAGGAGCGGCCTCGAGGGACTCGTCGGATGCGGAAGGGGGCGGCGCCGTGACGGGCGGGCTCGTTTGTCCGAGCGCCGCGGGGGCAACGAGGAGGCTGGCCACGAGCGAGGCAAGGCGGAAAGACAGGCGGTGCATGTTGGGCGGACCTTGAGCAGGAGTCGTGCCACGTAGAAATCACGTCGATTTCCTGCCGATCCAGCGCCGGAGCTAGCCGCCGGGCGAACCAGGCCGTGACGGACGCGGGACCGGCCAGCATCTATCACGGATCCGCGCCGCACGAGCGTGCCGGGCGAGCGCAGCCGGGCGAGCGCGGCTGCGGATGTAGCGCCCCGAGAGTTCACGCGGAGGGCGCGCCTCCTCGATTGCTCACTTGATGACGGGAGTGAAGACGGAGCAGGGGAAGGTGATGTCCAGGTCCTCTTCGCCAGCTTGAATCTGCTCGCAGGCACCCCCGACCAGCTCGACCTGATCGACTTCGGCCAGGACCCAGCCATCGGCATCTTCGTACTCGAGCACCTCGCCCGCGAGGGTCACCGTTCCTTCGTCCGCCTCGTCCGGATCGACCTCACCGTTGAGCGCGAAGACGCAGCTCTGCGGCACTTCCTCGGCCAGGATGGAGCTGAACGCCAGTGCGAGCTCCTCCTGGCTTTCAGCCGTGTAGTACGGGGCCGGGGGATCGGCGTCGGCGAGGAGCCCGGCTCCCAAGTTGGCGACGCGCTGCATGTGAGTTGGATCGGTGCCGGTGTCGATGCTGATGGCGAAGGTCTTCATGCCCTCTTCGAAGGCGGCCGCGACGGCATTCTCGACATCGGTCGTGGGATACTCCGTGGATACGCCGCAGCCGCCCGGCACGCCGTCGGTAGCGAGGACGAGCACTTTGGATCCGCCGCCCAGATCGCTGCGCAGCGCGTTGGCGACCACGGCTTTGACGGCTTCGCCCGTGGGGGTGCCGCCGGTCGGTCCGATCTGCAGGTAGCGCTGACGAATCGCCGAGTAGTTGTTGCGGGCGAGCGCCACGCTCTCCATGTCGAGGACGCAGCCATACGGTCCGCCGCTCCCGGACGTGTAGAAACTGGCGCCGAAGGCCACGCGATCCTCGAACTCGCCCACGACGCCGTGGTCGGTCGAGTCACTCGGATCACCCAAGAGCACGAGTCCAAGTGCTTCCCACCGGGTGACTGTTCCGAGCGACCCCGACATGCTGCCCGAGCGATCCAGGAGGAGCGACACTTCTGGTACGACCGCCTCGAACTCGACTTGGCCTTCGATGCACTCGGGCGGCTCGTCTTCGGGCCTATCGGGATCGGTTTCGAGCGGGTCGAGAACGATGTTCGAGCCGGCGATGCAGCGACCATCATCCGTGCATTCATCCGTCGAGAGGATGCAATCTTCGGCTGCCGCGCACTCAGCGCCGCATGCGCCCTCTTTGCAGTAGAGGCCCACGGGGCATGGCGTGTCCTCTGCACACGGCGCGTCGCAACCTTCGATGACGAGGTGACCGCATGCGGAGACCTCCTCTTCGTCGGGCGTCATCTCGGGCGGCTGTCCACCGCTGTCGTCGTCGACCGGCTCCTTTTCGGGCTCGCTGCAGCTGGACGCGGCGGCGCCGCCCACCAGCACGAGCACGCACACCAAGGAAAGACTGTGTCCCCGCATCGTCCCCACCCACGCCGAACGTCCCTACCTTTGCAGGATCGTCAGTCGTCGTCGAAGCATTTTTCGCGCCCTTGCCCGTGCGCCCGCGTCGGGATGCTCCTCCGCTCGCGTTCACGAGCAGATCCGTTTTGGGCCGCGAAACTGCAGAAGTCGCGAAAGAAATATTTCACTGAAGGATGGCAAGGTTTCCGGACAACTGCCGCCCGAGCCACTGTTCTTCCTGCGACGTGGAGCGTGGCAGGGGGCGCCGCTGGCGGAACATTGTCGTGCGGTCGTTCTCTCCGTTGTGACCGCTTCGAGACGTTTTTGAGAGTTGAAAGGCGCAAGCATCAGCGACATGGTATCGGCGTTGTCGCCGAGGGGGCAGGGCGGGCGCCCTCTTGCGCTGTCGTTGGTGGACGGCGCGTGAAGGCACAGGATCTCGATCGGGCTCGCCGCTCCGTCGTCGCACGTGCTTTCTGGGGAAGGTTCTTACGAAATGAAATGGAACAGGGGATGGCTCATTGGGCTCTTGGCCTACGGTTCGCTCGTCGCGTGTGAGCAGATGCCCTCGGACACCGTGGATGGCGATGCCTCGGGCGGTGAATCGTCGACGGGGGGTCAGGGCAGTGGTGGCGAGGCGAGCGGCGGTCAGGCCAGCGGGGGGGCGCCGGTCGTCCTGGGTGAGCGCGGATCCTCCTGTGACTCCTCGGCGGACTGCGAGGACGGGCTGTCCTGCATCGTGACGGCTGCCTGCCCGGCGGGCGTCGCCTGTGCCAACAAGACCTGTCAGCCCTCGAATTTCGACATCATGGGCACGGGCAAGCAGTGCCACATCGTCCAGTGTGCCGAACGGGAGGACTGCTGCGGCGAGATGCCGCTCGAGGCCCCGGAGAAGTGCGACGTTCGCAGTATTACGTGCAACCAGCCGACGCTGCCGGGCTGCAGCGCCATCACCTGCACGAGCGACGATCAGTGCGGTGCGGGCACCTGCGCGGGCTATTGCTCGTACGACACCGCCAGCGCCTGTCAGACGGTCGATGACTGCGAGCAGAACGTGTGCGAGTTTGGCAGTGGCGGCTCGGGCAGTGGCGGCTCGGGCAGTGGCGGAGCCGGCAGTGGCGGAGCCGGCAGTGGTGGCACCGGCAGTGGCGGGCTCGGCAGTGGTGGGCTCGGGAGTGGTGGGCTCGGGAGTGGCGGCACCGGCACGGGTGGCAGCGGCGGGACGGGCACCTGTAGCTTGTCGGGAACCGTCTGCGACGACGACGCCGACTGCACGGTCCAGACCTGCGTCAGTCCGTACTGTCGCTGCGAAAACCCCGAGTACGATCCCACGGCCGAGATCTGCGAGGATCCGGATTGCGAGGGCATCTGCGGCTGGACCTGCGAAAACGAGCAGTGCACCGTGGACACGTCCTGCAATATCGACTCGGACTGCTCGGGGCTTTCAGCGTTCTGCGGAGACGACGGCATCTGCGTGGAGTGCCTGACCGACGACGACTGCGAAGACGAAGAGTGCATCCTAGGTCGCTGTGGCCCCGAGTGTGAGGTCGACACGCAGTGCGGATTGTTCGAGGTGTGTCAGGACGACGCCTGTGTCTACGTGGGTTGCCAGACGGATCGCGAGTGCGTTCTAGGCGGCGGCGACAGTGCCGACCAAGATCCGCGGCTTTCCGTGTGCTCGATCGAGGACGGCATCGGCACGTGCGTGTTCCCCTGCGAGATCGACGCCCAGTGCGCGCCGACGGAAATCTGCTTGGACTCCGTCTGCCAATACATTGGCTGCGAGACGGATTCCGAGTGCAAGACGATTGCAGGACTGCACAATCAGCCGCCCCCGACCGAGGAGCAGCCTTGGACGACCACCGCGGAGTGCCGCGACGAGTCGATGGAGTGATGGCTCGGCGGCTGGCGTCCAAAGCGGGGCACCTGCTCCTGCTGGCAGCCACACTGTGTTGTCTGCATTGCAGGCCCACGGAGGGCCCCAGCGATCAGGGAAGCGGTGGCACGGGGGGCGTCCCCGCGCCAGCGGACGGCGGCAGCGCCGGCCACGCGGGGGCGAGTGGCGGCGATGCTCCGGTGCTTTCGGCGCTGGGCAGCGGACTCGGTGCTGGGTGCTCGACCAAGAACGATTGCCGCAGCGACCTCTCCTGCATCCGCGGCGTGTGCCAGCCGACCCGGTTTGCGCTCGAGCCGACGGGGAAGGAATGCTTCGTGACCGATTGCTCGGAGGATGCCGACTGCTGCACGGACGCAGCGCCAGAAGCTCCCGAGAAGTGCCGTGCGCGCGCAGCCAAATGCCTGGAGCAGCTCCCCGGTTGTACCGAGGTGTCGTGCTCGCGGTCGTCGGACTGCGTCGGCGGCGGGTCGTGCCGGGGCACATGTTCGGTCACGGCTGGGGAGTGCGCCGGCAACGCGGATTGCTTGGACAACCTTTGTGTCGATGGTCGCTGCCTGCTCGATTTTGCGGCTTGCGGCTCGGATGCGGAGTGTGACGCCAACGTTTGCGTTGGCGGGACCTGCGATTGTTTCAATCCGTCCTACGAGCCCGCAGATCCCATCTGCACCGACCCGGACTGCGAAGACGTGTGTCAGTTCGCATGTGAAGAGTCGCGCTGTGTCCTGCCCACTACTTGCGAATCGAGCGAGGAATGCTTCGGCGCCACACCGCTTTGTGACGACGGAACTTGCGTCGAGTGCACCGGCAGCGCCGATTGCTCCTTCGACCGCAGCTGCATCTCCGGACGTTGTGAGAATCCATGCGAGAGCGATGGAAATTGCGCGGTATTCGAAGCTTGTCAGGCTGGCGAGTGCTTGTACGTGGGCTGTCGCTCCGACCGAGAATGTCGCCTCTTGCCGAGCGTCGAGCTCGCTGGGCTGCCTTCCGGCACCGATCCCCGTCTCTTACGCTGCCATACCGAAGACGGCATTGGACGCTGCATCGTGCCCTGCCAAACCGACGCGCAGTGCCCGCCCACCGAGGTCTGTGGCGGCGGCGTCTGCGAGTACATTGGCTGCGAGGTGGACTCGGAGTGCAAGACGATCGTTGGCCTGCACGACCAAGAGTCGACCTCCGACACGCCGTGGATTTCGACGATTGAGTGTCGAACCGTCGAGTAAGAACCCCGACTCAGTAAAGGAGCGTGAGCGTGACTCGCATGTTTCTCGGCGCAGCTGCGGCGAAGTGACGTGCGGGCAAGGCGCTCGTCTCACCAGGCGGAAAGTCGCTTGCGAACATCGACTCTCCTTCGCGCACGCGTAGATCGAGCAGATTTTCGAGCTCGACATCGACGGCAAAGCGGCTCGTGGCGTAGCCAGCGGTGACGTCGACCGTGCCGAGTGGTGAACCGATCGCCTCGTAAGGCAGCGTGCGCGCTGCGATGCCGAGCAGTCGCAGGCCGCCACGGAGTCCGTTCGGATGAGTCGCAATCGCGTGGAGGCCACCGGTGAGCCATGGTGCGAAGGGCACGGGGCCTCCCGACTCCTGGAACCGCGCGTCCACCCAGGTCAGGTCGGCCGCGATGGTCAAAAAGGATAGCGGGTTCGACGACACTCCGAGCTCGAGCCCCAGGCGACGAGTCCCGTCCAGCGCCAACGTCTGCCCCGCAATGTGATCGTAGACGGCCTCTTCCGTCATGTGGCTCGCGAAGCCGCAGAGTCGGAGGATGAGGTAGCGCGAGGTCCGCCAACGTCCGCCGAGCTCCGCGCTGTCGATCGACGACATGCCAGGAGGCGCCCAGGCGCCGCCCGACGGCGGGACGGCAGCAGGAACGAGGGCTTGCGCTTCGGGCGGACGGAAGCCCCTGCCATACGCCGCACCGAGCTCGAGGGAATCGATGGGGCGGTAGCTCAGTGTGATGCGCGGGCCAAAGTGCAGGAGCGGGTCGCTGGCCGTCGCTCGGTCGGACAGCCCATCCGTGGCGTCGACGTGCGCCAAGTCCACGCGGGCCCCAGCGTGGATGACCAGAGCACGCCCAGGGTGGATGTGCGCGCCTGCGGCCAAGTGGGCAGCGAGCTCCGTCCCGGCCAAATCGCGCTGCTGTTCGAGCTCCTCGAGCTCGCGACCCACGTGGACCTGCTCTTGGGAAAATACGTCCAGCTGGGTCCCCACTTCGGCAGTCAGGCCAAACGCGCGCGTCGGCTCCCAACGACCCTCGACGTTCATGCCCACCTGAACCGTGCGTTGGATCTGCAGGCGTCGATCGCCGGCCTGCGAATCCACCAGGAAGCCCGTATAATTCTCGAGCAATTCGAGGCGGCGATAGCCGCCGTAGGCAGTGGTCGCGACCTTCGCGGACCCGCCGTGCCACTCGTGGAGCACCCCGAGGAGTCCACGCTCGGACTCACCTTTCTGAGCGGTGTCGTAGGTATCGTAGAAGCCGAGCACGCCCGCCTCGACGTCCTCGTCCCGCAGCGAGCCCGGCAGCTCGAAGCGAGAGGCGGATGCGGCTGTGAGGAGCGAGACGCTGCCGAAGCGCGGACTGCGCGCGACTTCCGTCAGCCCGAGCACTGATCCGTGCTGAGCCGCTCGATTCTGTCCGAAGCCCGCGTCGGTCGTGGCTTCAAGTGCCAAGAAATTTCGGCCCTCTGCCTGCGCGGGGGCGTAGGTCACGAGTGCGCGGGCGCGACCCGTCGTGCCCAAGGTCATGCCGAGTCGTAGCCCGGCCTGTTCAGGAGCGATCCCGAGCCGGTAGTCGGCAGCGCCGGCCATCGCAAAAGCGCCCTGTTCCAGCAAGAATGGGCCTTTGGTCACCTGCACCGCCGCGATGGTCTCCGGGATCACGAAGCCCAGGTCGACGTAGCCCTGGGCATGCACGTTCGACCATTCGTTGATCGGGATGCCGTGTACGCTCACGGCGAAGCCTGCACCGTGGACGGCATCGAAGCCCCGCAGGAAATACTGATAGCCTTTGCCCTCGGTGCCGTGCTGCACGAGCGTCATGCCCGGCACGAGCCGCAAAGCATCTTCGGCGGTGCGCCGCGGAAAGGCGTTCAGCTGGCGCTGGGTCACGGTCGTAGCACCCGGGCTGGGCGCCGATGGGCGACTGCCCACGATCGATACCTCCGACTCCCCCTCGCTCGCGGATGGGGAGGCCGCAGGCCCATCGGAGAACGCGCCCTCGGTCGACGCACCCGACGCTGGGGCGTGCGTGTTCGCATCGACGTCAGCGTCGTGCGCGTGTGCCGGCAGGCCACCGAGCATGCCGGCTGCCAGGAATCGCCCCCAGCCGCGCGTCAATCGCTCAGACTGCTTCGGCAGTGCCCTTCTCCGTCAACGTGACCGAGCGTGGCCGCTTGTGCTTCCAGAAAGGCCCACAGGTTGGCGATGCCCCCAGCGCTACCCGGGTCATACGCGCCGATGTCGGTTTCCGCGAGCTCGGCCTGCTCGATGTTCCCGTCGTCGTCATGGTCGGCATCGGCCAGTGGCTGAAAGAGCAGCCTAGGCTCTTCGGCGACCAGGCTGTCATAAAACAGGTGATCGGCGTGCACGGTGATCTGGAACGTGGCCCGTTCGCTCTCGCTGGGTTCTGTCGTCGTCTCGCACTCGTCGTAGACGACCTCATTCGCAAACACCCAGGAGAAGGTCTTCTCTTCGTCACCCATTCGGGCCGAGCCCGAGATGTCCAACCGTGCGATGACGAAGGTCGGAGCCTCTTCGCCGGGGTTCTCGAGCTCCAGTGTCCCGAGCTCGTGCCCCGCCCCTCTGGACGACTCGCTCAAATCGACGACGTGCGTGCCGGCGAGCTCGACTCCGTCGATGCGGATCTCACGCAACGTGACCTCGAAACGCTCGAACGAGATGGCCCACGCGTCGTCGACCGCCTCGGCTGGGATGCCCTCTTCGATGAATTCCTCACCGTAGGCCGTCACTACTGCAGTGGCGCTCGCGCTCTTGCAGGCTCCGGTGGCCACGAAGGCCAGGCAGCAGGCGCTGCGCATCAGCCATGCGGCGCGGGCCGTGAACGAGTGGCGTCCGCTCAAGGTGCCCCCCCGGAATGTCCTGTGGCGACAGGTTGGAAGGAGAGCTCGTAGTAGTCGTGGGTACCGACGGCTCGTCGTAAATGGTTGTAGGCATCCATGTCTACCTCTGTCGTCGATGCGGGACCGATGTCCACCTGCCCGGCGCCCGCTCCCTCCAGTGCAGAAAAATCAATCTGATCGAAGAGCGTCGTCTGACCCGACTCTTCGCGAAGGAGCAGAGCAAACAGCACGCTTCCCTCGCGCTCGGTCGTGATGGTCGCGGGGAAGGGCACTCCGACCAGTACTCGGTCGTCGGGCAAATCGAGCACGAAGCGGAACGACGTCTCGAAATCGCCCAAGCGAGCGCTCCCTGCGAACAGGGCAGTGTGCCCGAGCAAAGGATCGGAGGCGGCGACGCCCGCGTCGACGCCAGCCCGTGCGAACGTGAAGTTCCCGCTCGAATAGTCCGTCGTGATGAGCGTAGCGGAGGTGAGCTCGCGCTCGTCGTCGGCGACCCAATCGAGCACGAACTGTCCGCGCGCTTCGCCGACGACCTCGCCGCCCTCGTAGTGGCCGGGGTGAGCGTATGCCGGCGAAATCAGGTAGCTGATGAAGCTGGGCGGACGCGCGGCCGCATGCAGCTCACCAGCGGTAGCAAACTCGAAGTCCGCTACGGCGAGGCGTGCCTCGAGGAGGCGAACCTCGAAGCCCAGATCGGTCGTGAAGGGAGCGATGGCTCGGCTGTCCACGCAGAGAGGCCGCTCCACGCGTTCTGCCTCGCGCCCTGATTGGCACGCCCAGGTAACGAGAAGGGCGAGGCAGAGCCCCGAGCCAGCGGTGCGCCGGATCCTCGAAGGGCGCGAATCGGGTCGCATCCAGGGTGGCTACGGTACGGTCTGCATCTGGTCAAGCAGCAAGTGTGACCGGCGAATCGAGGGGCCGTCTGTGCTTTGCCCTGGCTTTTCACGCATTCCGCCAGTCGCCAAACGGGTCACACTAGGTCCATGCGACACGCCTTGATCGGAAACTGCGCATTTCAGGCGCTGGTCAGCGATAGCGCCAGCATCGATTGGCTTTGCTTCCCGCGCTTCGACTCGAGTCCGGTGTTCGGAGGACTACTCGACGCCCGCCGCGGCGGCTCTTTCTCGATCCAACCGGCTGGCAGCGATTGGACGAGCGAGCAGGTGTACGTGCCCAACACCAACATCGTGCGCACCACGTTCCACCAAGAACGTGGGTCGTTCGACGTCACCGATTTCGCCCCGCGCTTTCGCCAGTACGAGCGCTACTACAAGCCCACGATGCTGGTCCGGAAGGTGCGTCGCCTTTCCGGCGACCCGCTCGCCCGCATTCGCTGCGACCCTACCTATGACTATGGCCGCATCCGGCCAGCGGCGCGGATGGCGTCCAACCACCTGAGCTTCGATATCCCGGGTGAGTCCCTGCGCCTCACGACCGACGTCCCGCTGACCTATGTTCTCGAGGAGCGCAGCTTCCTCGTCGAGAGCGAGCACTACTTCGTGCTCACTTGGGGCGAGCCGCTGGAGGCACCTCTGTCAGAGACGGCGGAGTCCTTCCTCCGTCGCACCCGCGAGTACTGGGAAAATTGGGTCAAGCATACGGCCGTGCCCGGGCGCTTTCAGCGCGAAGTGATTCGCTCCGCCTTGGCGCTCAAGCTGCATACCTTCGAAGATACGGGAGCCGTCACCGCCGCAACCACCACGAGCCTGCCCGAGTGGCCAGGCTCCGGGCGGAACTGGGACTATCGCTACTGCTGGCTTCGCGACGCCTATTTCACGCTGCGCGCCATGCGCCGCATCAATCACTTCGAGGAACTCGAAGCGTTCGTCGGCTTCATCAAGAACGTCGCAAGTCGGAATGAATCTCTGCAGCCCGTGTACGGCATCTCCGGCGAAACGAAGCTGGACGAAGAGGTGCTCGAGCACCTGGCCGGCTACGAAGGGTCGGGCCCGGTGCGGCGCGGCAACGACGCCTACAAACAAGTCCAATACGACGCGTACGGTGAAGCGATCGCCGTTTTGGCGCCATTTTTCCTGGACGTTCGCTTCCGAGAGCATCTCACCGAAAATGCGAGAGGCGTGCTCGAGCGCTTGCTCCGGCACATCGACCAAGTCGTGCAGCTGCCCGATGCCGGGATCTGGGAGATCCGCGACGACTACCGGGTGCACACCTTCTCCCTACTCTTTCATTGGGTAGGAGGCATGGTGGCGGCCCGCATTGGTGAGACGCTCGACAGCGAGTCGCTCAGGCAAGGAGGCCTCAAGGCTGCCGAACGGGCGCGAGCGGCGATCGAGGCGGCGTGGCTACCCGAGCGTGGCTTCTACGCAGACTCCCTCACCAGTCAGAACGAGGATGCTGCGATGTTGATGATGATCAACTTGGGGTACCTGACGGCCGACAATCCTCGCGCGCACTCCCACTTGGCTGCCATCGAGCGCAAGCTGGCCGCCGGTGACCATTTGCTGCATCGCTACGTGCACCATGACGGCATCAGCGCCGAGCACGGGGCCGCCTTCACGGTATGCGGCTTCTGGCATGTCGAGGCACTGGCTCGGTTGGGCCAGCTCGAGCGGGCTGAACAGGTGCTCGAGAAGCTCCTGAGCCACGCCAATCACGTGGGGCTCTTTTCCGAAGACATCGACCCACTGACGGGCAAACAGCTGGGGAACTTTCCGCAGACGTACTCGCACGTCGGGCTCATCAATGCTGCGTTCGCCATCGCGCCCCTGGCGCCAGAGATGGACGACTTTTCGCGTCCGATCGCCCGGGGAGCCAGCTAGTCGAACGGTAGCTAGCAGGGTGCCTTTTTCAGCACACTGCGTGCTTCTCCGCGCGGGCAAGGCGAGCGAGCTCGGTGCGAAGAACCCCCTCTTTGTGAGGGGTTTTCGCACCTCCGTATTCCACCGATCCGCGCGGGCACGGCCGTCCTTGGTTGGCAGGGTGCTTTTTCAGCACCCTGCTAGGTCGCGCAAGAGGCGACGCATTTCCCGATGATCCGCGACGTGGAATGCAGCGCGAGAGGGAACTGTGCCGACCCTGACGGTAACCGCGTGTTCGGGCAGTGTGCGAAACAGATCCTCGTCCGTTTGGTCGTCTCCTGCGGCGAGGATGAGGTCGGGCTCGCGCCGGGCGATGCAGTACATCGCTGCGATGCCTTTGTTGACTCCAGAGTTGCGCACTTCGACGACTTTCTTGCCTTCTAGCACCTGCACGTCGAAGTTGGCCGTGTAGTTCACCAGGTCGTCGACCAGCTCCTTGGCGCGACTCGCCCCGAGCTCCGGGTCCGCTCGCCGGTAGTGCCAGGCGAGCGAGTACTCCTTCTCCTCGAGCAGGGAACCGGGCACGCGATCCACGTAGGAGCAGAGGAGCGGTCGCAGCTGCTCTTTCCAGCTGTGCGCGAGTGGCTTCAGGAGCTCCCATGCCTGCCCGACGTTGCGAATCCATGCGCCGTGCTCCGCGATCAAGCCGAGGGGGATGTCGCCGAACCAGGCATCCAGGACTTGACGATCGCGCCCGCTGATCAGGTACAGCGTGCTGGCAGGATCAGCCGCTAGCGAACGGATGGTATCGAGCAAGGCCGGGTCGGGTGTGGCGAGATGTGGCTCGGGCGCGAACGGCACCAGGGTGCCGTCATAGTCGAGCAGGATGAGGCGTCGCTTGGCCTGGTTGAACTGGCGGATGACCTCATGCCGGGCGTCGCGGGCCAGGTGGCGTGTCGCCAGCGCGCCTTGGCGCTGCTTCACGCGCTTCAAGGTAGACAGGAAGTTGTCGGCCCAGCGCTGAGCATCGTAGCGTTGCAGACGGTCCTGCATGAAGCGCGTTGCGCGCACTTGCTCCTCGTTACTCAGCGCGAGTGCCTGCTCGAGGGCATCGGCGATCTCGTCCTTGTGATTGGGATTGATTTGCAGTGCCTCGCCGAGCTCGCGCGCCGCTCCTGCCATTTCGCTCAAGATGAGAACCCCGCCGCCTTCGGGTTTGCTGGCTAGGTACTCCTTGGCCACCAAGTTCATGCCGTCGCGGAGAGGCGTGATCAGTGCGACCGGGGCGAGGTTGTAGAGCGCGACCATCTCGTTGAACTCCAGTGTGCGGTACTGGTAGAGGATCGGTACCCAATCGAGGTTGCCGTAGGCGCCGTTGATGCGTCCGACGACTTCGTCGAGCTCCTGTTTCATCAGTTGGTAGCGCTCGACGCCCGTCCGCGATGGCACGACGACCAGGATGAACACCACTTGCCCCCGGCGCTCTGGATGCGCCTCGAGGAACGCCTCGTAGCCGCGAAGTCGGTGGACGATTCCCTTCGAGTAGTCGAGGCGATCGACCGAAAAGATGACCTTTCTCCCGGCCAACTCGGTCTCCAGGCGTTCGCGGATGGCTTGCACCTCCGGCGTCTTGGCGGCGCGCATGAACTTCTCGTAGTCGATGCCGAGCGGGAAGGTCTCGGCGCGTCGCACGTCCTCGTCGAGCGTGATCTGTCCGAGATCGTGCTCGTAGCCGAGCGTTCGAAACACCGAACGCAGGAAGTACTGCGTATAGTCGTGGGTGTGAAAGCCGATGAGGTCGGCACCGAGCATGCCTTCGAGCAGATCGCGGCGCCACCGCGTCGGCAATTGCCGGAACACCTCGAAGCTCGGAAACGGGATGTGCAGGAAGAAGCCGATGGTCGCGGTCGGCGCATCTCGGCGGAGTAGCTGGGGTACGAGCAAGAGTTGATAGTCGTGGACCCACACGATGTCGTCCGGACGCATCACCTCGAGCACCGCCCGTGCGAATGCTTCGTTCACGCGGCGGTACGCGACGAACTCCTTCTCGTCGTACTTGGCGTAGCTCGGAAAGTAGTGAAAAAGCGGCCAAAGGGTGCTGTTGCAGAAGCCATCGTAGAAGGGCTCGACGTCCTCTGGCTCGAGAAACACTGGATAGGACTGGTGTTCCGCAAGCGCGCGCACGCGGACCTCCTCCTGCTCGCCTTCCTCGACCCTGCTCCCGGGCCAGCCCACCCAGATGCACTCGAAGCTCGGGTCGCTGGCGCGCTGTCGCTCCAGATAGCTGGAAAGTGCAGTCGCCAGGCCACCCGCGCTGGGCGAGAACTCGAGCTTCCCGTCGCCGCGGACCAAAGAGAACGACATGCGATTCGAGACGATGATCAAGCGTGCCATGACCTCGGAGATATCAGCCACCTGTTCTGGGTCCAGTCATGTGCATCGTTTCATCGGTGACGCTGCCGGCGGTATGACGATTGACTACGCGTGCCACCGACGCTCGCACGCTTCACGCTCCGGATGTGCGTCCGTCTGCGATCGCGCAGGCCAGGACTCCAGCGATTTCGACGCCGATCTGAAGGAGCGCTCCGCTGCACGCGTCGATGGTGCTGCCAGTGGTCACGACGTCATCCAGTAGAAATACTGGGGCCTGCTGGGGTTCGCAGGACCTTGCCACGAATGCACCCAAGAGGTTCGCGCGCCGCTCTCGTCCGGAAAGTCCGGCCTGCGCGGCGCGCGCCTCGGTGCGCAAGAGAACACCGGTGACGACGCGGACGCCGGTTCCTCGCGCCAAGGCGCGCCCGATCAGCGCCGATTGGTTGTATCCCCGCTCGACCAAGCGGGCGGGGTGCAGGGGTACTGGCAGGATCAGCGTGCCTTCGGGCAAGCGTTGCGCCCGAGCGAGCAGCAGCCCGAGCGCGCGTCCTAGCGGGAAGGCGAGGTGCGTCTCGTCGTGGTACTTGAGGCGTCGCACGCACTGCCCCAGATGGCCCGAATAGGGTCCGATGGCGGACACGCGATGTCCTGCAGGGGTTTCCGTCGTCACGAGCGGCCCGTCGCGACAGACGCTGCAGAGTGGCGCGCCACGCGTGCCGCAGCGCACGCAGCGTGCCAGAAAGTACCGAGGGTCGAGCCGTTCGAGCATCGACGCGCTTTCGGCCCACGCAGAACCTTGGTTGCGGGGGAAATGCGAGGTCTGCTCGATGCGCGCTGGAGGAAGCCGATCTCGCGCGCGTTTCGCGCGCGGAGAAGCACGCAGGGGTGTCGAAAGGACCTCTTCAGCAGCCTGCTAGAGTGCCGTCGCGAGGAGCTGCGCGAGCAGGATCTTGCCGATCATCGCCATCGGGTACACGACCGAGTAGGCGACGTAGGTCTGCTCCGAGCGACCGGAGAGATCGAAGGCGGTGGCGAGGGTAGCCGGCTGAGTCTGAAGGCCGCTGAGGGTGCCCATGGTCGGAATCACCGGTGCCCGATCCCAATAGCGCAGCAAGACGACCAGCGAGAGCATCGTGACGATGGTCACGGAGGCGCCGAGCCCGAAAATCAACGCTCCCTCGGTGCTGGCGATGCGGTGCACGTGCGCGCCAGCGTCCACGCCGACTCCGGCCAAAAAGAGCAAGAGCCCGAGCTCGCGCAGCACCGTGTTGATCTCGAAAGGGAGCGTCCACGAGACTTTTCCCGTGCGACCCCGATGACCGAGGATGAGGGCGACCACGAGTGGGCCACCTGCCACGCCCAAGCTGATCTCGGTGCCAAAGAGCGGCAGCGGGATGCGTGCGAGCGCCAAGCCCAGGCAGAGGCCCAAGCAAAGCCCCACGAAGTCGACCTCGGCCAGCTCGCGTTCCGAGTCGCCGAAGAACTTGGCTACCTCGGGCAGGCGTTCCCGGGGTGCCACGACGCGCAGGCGGTCGCCGATTTCGATGCGAAAATCTTGGGACGGAACGAGATCGACGTCGGCGCGACGCAGACGCGTGACTTGGGCGTTGAAGCGGCGGGCGAGATTCAGTTCCTCCAGCTTGCGTCCGGCATGCTCACGGCGACTGACGAGAATGCGACGCATGTCGACACGCTCACGTCGTTCGTCGAGGCGCACGTCCGAACGCACGCCGAAAACGGGAACTGCCGCTTCGACGGCGGGATCAGTGCCGACGACGAGCACGAGGTCGCCTGCATGCAGCACCGTGTACTTGGTGGGAACGAACTCCTCTCCGTCGTGAGAAACTCGCGACACCACGACACCGAGTCGGCTGTGAATGGCTAGTTCTCCGATGGTGCGGTCGATCACGGCCGGCTGTCGAACTTCGCAACAGACGCTCGAGATCCGGGCCGTGGCTTGCCCGCGGATGGCGTTGATTTCGGCAGTCAGAGTCGCACGACTGCGATTCGCCAAGGTTCGTAGGAACAGCAGGGCACCGAGGACGCCCGTGGGATAGGTGACGGAGTAGGCCAGCACAGGACCGCTCTCCAGTGCAGTGCCGCGAAGGACGTCGCTAGCAGCACCGAGGGCCGGCGTATTGGTGAGCGCACCAGCGAAGAGCCCTGCGCAAAGGCCGCGGTCGAGCTGGAGTAGGCGTGAGCCGACGGCGGCCACAGCTGCGCCGAGCACGAGTGCAAACAGCACCGACAGATTGGCTTTGACGCCGCTCGTACGAAACGCGCGAAAGAAGCCAGGACCGCTGGTGAGCCCGACGGCGTAGACGAAGAGGACGAGGCCGAACTCCTTCAGCGCCGCTGGGACGGCTAGCTCCGCCCCGGGCCGGTTGAGCCAGGCGCTGAGGAACATGCCCGTGAAGAGCACGCCGGCCACGCCGAGCCGGATGCCGCCGACCTGGAGCCGTCCGGCCAGGCTACCGAGCAGGATGACCGTGAACGCGACGAGGAGTTCACTTTGCCTCAAGAGCTCGATGGCTGCGTTCATACGACTCCCCCCCGCAGTGTCGTGAAAAAGGCGACGGCCTACTAGCAGGATGCTGAACGGCTCGATTCGGCACCGTACAGCGAAGTCCACTCGCGCTGATCCTCCCTTCGCCCGCCCGGCCCCGCGGCGGTGAGGGCCGTTCGGGCTACGGGTGGCCACTTTTGCGCGAGGTGGCGCTGCCCTTGCCGCTAGGCGAGGCTCGCTGCGAGTGAGCCTCGCAATATGTGCTCCTCCGCGAGGAAGGCGCGAGCCCCGGCGTCCTTCGCGCTGCGCGAACAGGCCGAGCCCGCGCGCTCGGTGGTTCTCGGCGACAGGGTGCGCTCGAGGCACCCTGCTAGTGAGTATTTTCGGGCGTTCGGCCGCCTACGGAAAGCGCTGGCGCGGCAAGGATGGGGGTGAGGCGGCCGGCCACCGGCGATCGTGGCGGAACGAACGGCGGCTGACTATGATTGACGGACGGGTTTGCGGCCTTTGGGAGGGAGGCGTCGGCTCGTCCGTTGGGGTCGAAGGATGGGGAACGCCAGTCTCGCGAACTTGGATTTGCTGCCCGCTATCGGGGAGCTAGTCGTGGACAAGTATCGCGTGGTCCGTCTTCTCGGATCGGGCGGCATGGGGTCCGTGCTGGAGGCTCGGCACGTGGCGCTCGGTCACAGCGTCGCCCTGAAGGTCTTGCACCAACCCGCGCGTGACGGTGACGAGTCGAGTTTGCGCTTCTTCCGCGAGGCACGCGCTACGGCGAGCCTCGAATCGGAACACGTCATTCGCATTTTCGATCTGGGCACCACCGATCAAGGATTGCCCTTCTTGGTCATGGAGCGACTGAGTGGCTTCGACCTCGGCGATGTGCTTCTCCGCATTGGTCCGTTCTCACCGAGTCTTGCACTCGAGTGTGTGCTGCAAGCAGCGCGCGGCATCACGCATGCGCACGAGGCCGGCATCGTTCATCGCGACCTGAAGCCGTCGAATCTCTTCCTCACCAGGCGCGCAGACGGTCGCCCTTTGGTCAAGGTGCTCGACTTCGGGATCTCGAAGCTGCAAAACGACGACTCGATCCGGCTCACTCAGACGCGTACCGTGGTGGGCTCGCCGCTCTACATGTCGCCTGAGCAGGTCCGTGACGCGCGCCAGGTGGATTTCAGGACCGACGTCTGGTCGCTCGGCGCCATCTTGTATGAGCTCCTGAGTGGTGCTCCCGCGTTCGACGGCGAAACGCTGCCGGCGGTGTACGCCAGCATCGTCACCGACGAGCCCGCTGCCATCGACAGGACCGACGTGCCCGACGCGGTGTTCGAGCTCGTCCGGCGCTGCTTGGCCAAGGACCGACGCGATCGACCGGCCACGGTGGAAGAGCTGGTTCGCTGCCTGGAGGTGCTGTCGGCGTCGCTGCCGAGCGCCCTGCTCGGAACACTCGACCTTCCGTTCCCAGCGCGTGAGCGGGAGGACGATAGTCGCCCCCCCATTCCGTCCTTCTCGGGCGCTCGCCCCGTACTCGGCGCGCAGAGTGCCGACGCGATTCGCACCAGCGCCACTCGCAAGCGTTTGACGCCCGCGACCAGCCCCACTCTCTCGAGCGGTGACTCCCAGGCGCACGTGCCCCGACGGCCCTTTTGGCCTTGGCTCGGGCTCGCCCTGGGACTCTGCGCGCTCGGGCTCGCGGGTGCTCTTGTGCTCTTGCAAGGTCGCGACCGGCAAGGTGCTTCCAGTGCTGCCGTGGTGCCGATGCACTCGCTCGACATCGACTCTACGCCGTCGGGAGCCCTGGTCCTGGAGCAGGGGCGAGTCCTCGGGCGCACACCGCTGCGGCTGCCCATGCGCGCGGGCGAGACAAATCTCCGTGAGTTGGTGTTCGAGGCGAAGGGCTTCCTGCCCCACGTCGCGCGCATCGAGCCGCTGAACGAGGATCGCACCTTGGCGGTTGCCATGGTCCCGGAGCCGCCGCCCGCGGCGGCCCCGCCAGAAGCTATCTCATCCAAAGTGCCATCACCGACCCCGCCGGTCAGCTCGACCCCTGCGAGGGCGGGACGTCCGACGCGCGCTCCAAGCCCGCGTACGGCCTCGCCGACTGCCGCGAGCGCCGCCGAGGCTCCGACGGCGACCGAGATCCATCTGTCCCGGTGAAAGCTGTAGGCTCGCTTCCTCGATGAATCGGCTCGTGGATCCTGGGCGGGCGTGTGTCCGCCTCCGGCGCACTTGGGTGCTTTTGGTGTGCTGTGTGCTGACCCTGATGCCTGCGCGGCTCCGTGCCGAGGATTCGGCCGACGAAGCAGAGCTGCACTTCGAGCTTGGCGCGGAGGCCTATCAGGCGGGCGACTTCCGCGCGGCGGTGGAGCACTTCCTGACTTCCAATCGCCTCAGCCCAAACGCGAACGTCACCCACAACATTGCACGCGCCTACGAGCGGCTCAGCCGGTATCCCGAGGCCTATCGGTACTATCAGCAGGCGCTGGTCAGCGCGACCCGACCAGAAGCGAAGGAACAGATCCAGCAGGCGCTGCTGGCGCTCGAAGAATGGGTGGTCACGATCGACGTCGCAACGGAACCCACTTCGGCGACGATCTACGTGGACCGGGTGGAGCTCGGAGCGCGTGGTGAGGCGCCGCGCCGGTTCGGACTTGCGCCCGGCAAGTACAGGATCATCGCCAAGAAGGCCGGATATCGGCCCGCTGAGGTCGACCTCGAGCCGCTCGCGGCTGGCGACGCCAGGTCCGTGCACTTGCGCCTCGAGCCCTTGCTCGGGAAGGTGGCCGTCAGTGGCGCCAACGTCGACGGCGCAACCGTTTCTGCCGAGGTTCCGGATGGTCGCCGCGAGTGCACAGCTCCGTGTGTCCTGGCACTCCCGCCGGGCATGACGGTCATCGTCGTGACTCGGCCCGGCCACCGTCCGATGGAAACGGTGGTGGACGTGCAACCCGAGCGCACGCATCGCGTCGTCACCCGGCTCGAACCGAGTACCGGCATCGTGTCGGTGGAAGCAGACGAGATTGGCGCTCTGGTCGAGGTCGATGATCACGCAGCTGGCTACACACCAGCGCTGCTCCGACTCCCGGTCGGGAGTCACACGGTTCGAGTATCGTACCCTGGCTCCGAAGCCATCGAACGCGAGCTCGAGGTGACCGAGGATGCCCCGGTGCGTTTGAGTCTCGCCTTCACGCGCAAGAGTGAGGTGACGGCTGCTTCGCGTCGCGCCGAACGTCCCGAGGACGCGCCGAGCTCGGTGACGGTGATTTCGGGCGAGGAAATCCGCCTATTTTCGTATCCCAACGTCGCTGAGGCGCTGCGGGGTTCACCCGGCGTGTACCAGTGGGATGACCGCGCTTACCCTGGAATTGGTGTTCGCGGTCAGGGCGTGCTCGGCAGCTACGGCAATCGCACGCTGATCCTGCAGGACGACCACGCCATGAACGATTCCTGGGCGGGGTCGAGCTTTCCTGGCTACCACTTGCGCACCGATCTCTCGAGCGTGGAGCGCATCGAAGTGGTGCGCGGTCCAGGGTCCGTTCTGTACGGTACCAACGCTTTTGCCGGCGTCATCAACGTCGTCACCCGCGACGTGGGTGACGACACGGCCACTGAAGTCGGCGTGAACGTCGCTCAGGAAGGCGTGGGACGTCTGCGAGCGCGCCAAGACGTGCGCATCGGTCCCGAGACGGCCCTGTGGGCAGGGGTTGGACTCGCCAAGAGTGCAGGCAACAGCTACGTGCTGGAGGATGGTGGGGCGCAGATCATCACCCCACCCAGCAGCGACGCGCTCGAAGCCGGTACCGCAGAAATGCACCTTCAGCACAAGGCGCTGACGGTGGTCACGATGGCGACGACCGAGGAGAAGGCCGTCCCGCACGGCTACTTCGAGACCATCGTGGCCGATCCCAGGTCGCGCCAACGCGATACTCGCGGCTACGTCGAAGTTCGACTCGAGCCAGAGCTCGGCCCGCGCGTCAGCAGCTTGTCCCTCATTTCGGGCGACACCTACATCTACCGGGGCGCGTTCCCGCGCCCGGACGCAGTCGAAGTCGATTCGTTCGACGGCTATTGGCTGAGTGCCGAGCAACGCGTGCGCTACGCCTTCACCGACGAGCTGTCGCTCACGGGCGGCGGGGTGGGTCAGTTTCACATCGCCGCCGACCAAGTCGTCGAGGGGACCGATCCGTTCGAGCAACGTCGGCATGTGTATGTGGGGGCAGGGTACGGCGTGCTCGACTTCGTGCTGCCGAAGCTGCGCATCTCGGCCGGGGTGCGGTTCGACGCCTACGGTACGACCGCAAGAAACGGCTGCTCGGAAGACTGCCAAGGGACTTTCGGTAGCAGCTGGAATCCGCGCACTTCGGCCATTTTTCGCCCCTACGAAGCAGGCACCAGCAAGATCATCTTCGGTAAGGCCTTTCGTGCGCCCAGTACGTACGAGCTCTTTTACAACGACGGAGGCGTGACCCAACTGCCGAGCCCCAACCTCGGGCCCGAAGAGGTGTGGTCACTCGATGTCGAGCACTTGCACCGCTTCGACAGATTCTGGGAAGCTAGCGTCAGCCTCTACCTGACTCGCAGTACCGGGCTCATCATCACGGAGACCCTGCTCGACAACGACGGCGACGGCACCACGGCGCCCCCGGTCATGTATGCGAATTCGAGCGCGCCGCTCGCCACCAAAGGCGCCGAGGTTCGCTTGCGGCGCGAGTGGGGGCAAGGCTGGATGTTCGAGGTGAGCTACTCCCTGCAGCTTGCGGCCTACTTGCTAGACGAGGATCTTGGCTCTCTGCTGAAGTTCGAGAGCAGTCCGCTCTATCGGGATGTAGCCAACGTTCCCACGCACATGGCGGCGCTCAAGGGCGCGGTTCCCATCCTGAAGAAGGCGCTGACCTTGGGCACTCGCCTGACGTTCGAGACAGCGCGTTTCACCTGGCAGGAGTCGGTCTACGAGCGCGAGCCCCAGAGTCAGACGAGTCCGTATTTCATCTGGGATCTCGTCTTGCGCGGCGAAGAACGGCAGATGGGCCTCACCTATGCCCTGGGCGTCTACAACGCGTTCGACTCGCAGTACGTCGTGCCAGTCGGTTCCGAGGTTCCGGGTGGCACCTTCGCCGGGCAAGGACGTACGTTCATGGCCGATCTCGGTCTGCGCTTCTGAGCTGTCCCGCCTTCGATCACTCGCTGATGACCACGTCTCGGTCATCGCGGTCCCGCGCCAGTCGATCCAGCACGGCTGCGTCGAGCGGAACGGCGGGTCCATCCCCCCCGTCGGGCAGGGCGCGGAGACCGCGTTCAGCGATGCGCCGCACCGCATGGTACGGGTCGTGCGATAGCCGCTCCAAGAGACGGCGCGCAAGCGGGATACCGACGGTGAGCTGAGTTTCCCGAGATCCGAGGGCGGCAGCGTAGATGGCGCGTTCGGCTGCATTGCCGGCGATAGCGCCACGCACGCCGACGCCGATCTCGGCGGTGTCCTTGGGCTCGGAGCTCGGGTGTGGTGCGCCCGGCGAGGACTGCGCCGGGAGAGTTGCGAACCAGGCGAGCGGGCGATCGACATGACAGAGCGCGCAGGCCGAAGGCACCCGCGTGTCCTCCGGACGTGGGATCTGGATGCGATGCGAGCGAATGCTGCCGAGGAGGGCATAGGTCGTTCGGGGCATGTGGCAGTTCACGCAGGCTGCTCCGACGGAGCCGGCGACATGGCCCGAATGCTCGGGTGTCGCTTGGTGGCAATCGGCGCAGGGCGCGTTCTCGTCCCGCGCCGCTCTGCGATTCAGCTGGTCGTTCGGCTCGCTCTCGTGCATGGAATGGCACGTCGTGCAGCCCAGTTGACGCTCGCCGCTACCGCGCAGGTAGCACGCACTCGCGATCAAGCCTGCATACTCCCGACCGCCGACCCGCATCGTCCCGTCCGGCCAGAAGATGCTGGAGAGTTCCCGGCTGAGGGTCGCACCGCCGCTCGGCTCGTCCGGTGAAAGAAGCTTCCGCGAGGCGGTCAGCGATTGACCCGGAAGGTGGACGGGCGCGTAGCCCGACGTCCAGAACTCGGCTTCGTCGACCGGAACGAAGTACGCGTGGCACTGACCGCAGACGGCGCTGCCCCGCACGCTCCCCGCTTCGGCCGGGTTCATGAGCGAGCCCGGTGTCTGAGCAGCCTCATCGAGCTGGAGGGACGCCGAGAGGCGCCGAGCGGGGTCGCGGTAGAAGTCGGCGTGGCCGCGGCCCGGACCATGGCAAGCTTCGCAGGCGATCCCGAGCTCGGCGACGCGAGAGTCGTAGCGCACGTGCAGGGCTCCAGTGTCGTCTCGCCACTCTGTCTCGCGCGGTTCGCCTGCGACCGCGTGGCACTGGATGCAGTTCGAGTTCCACGTCGCGATGTACGGCGGAGAATCGGGGGGTTCGAGAAACGCTTGCGACCTGGGAGACCACTTGCGCTCCTCCAGGTGGTAGACGAAAGGCAGCTGCCGGAGCTCGCGGTCACTGCCATGCGCCAGCCAGAGGGCCAGGTAGTGGTGAGACCCCGTGACCAAGGCCACCGGTCGTGACGCCGTGGGCACGTGCTCCAGTGCTCGCTCCACCGCCTGCTGGGAGGGCCGGTCTGCGCCTCGTGCGCGCGCCTCCTGCCCAGCCACGTAGAGGTACTGCGCCGCGGCGTGCAGGTCTTGCCCCCGCGCGACGATTTGCGTGCCCTCTCGTTCGAGCTCAAACGAGAAGTGCCCGTCCGTGAGTGTCACGGGCAGGGTCGGTCCCCGCTCGCCGTCCCATGCCACTTGGTGGGGACGTCGCGTCATCGTGCGATGGTAGGTCGCGTGCCAGCTCTGGTATTCGCTGGGGTGGCACATTTGACAGCCTTCCGACCCGAGATATGCGGGGCGTGGCAGGCGCGCGGGTATGCCGATTTCTGGCGTCGAGGGCTCGAGGAACGCGCCAAGTCCCATCCCCAGGCCGGCAAGCAGGGCCACCGGCTCGACCCAGCGCAGGCGATTCACCGTCCCTGGTTGGGCACCGCCGTGGGCCGCGCCGGAAAGCGAGCCTCATACGCAGGTAAGAGTCCGCTGCGACGTCGTAGGCGGTCAGCTTCGGGTGGAAGATCGTAGGGGCGCGGCACGATCGCGAGCAAGGCATCCGTGTCGACGGCGTCGATCAGGTCTTCGCTGAGAAAGCGCCGCGCGTACTCCAGGTAGACGCCGCTCTTGACGAACTCATCGAAGACCTGCGGGTCGAGGTGGTTGTCCTTCTTCATGAACCCCATGATCTTCATCGCCTCACTCAGCTTCTTGGCCTTCTTGTAGGGGCGATCGGCGGCAGTGAGCGCTTCGAAGACATCCGCGATGGCCATCGCGCGAGCCGGAACGGACATGTCCCCGGCGTAGGTGCCCCGGGGATACCCCCCGCCGTCCATCTTCTCGTGATGGCCCGCCGCATACTCGGGCACTCGTCGCAGATTCTTGGGGAAAGGCAGGGCTTCGAGCATGCGAATGGTCTCGACCATGTGCCCATTGATGACCATGCGCTCGTCGTCGGTCAACGTGCCTCGCGCGACGCAGAGGTTCTCCAGTTCTTCATCGCTGAGCAGGCGCTTGTCCTCGCCGGCCTCGGGGTAGGTTCTTTGCGCAATGCTGGCGATGCGCTCCTGCGCTTCCTTGGGCAGGAACTCGCCGCCGATGTTGGTGTGACGGAGAAACGCTTCGTCGAGGTCGAGCTGCTGAAGCTCGGCTTCGTACTCGGCTTGGAGCGCGAGCGGGTCTTCGCCCGCTAGCTGGCGCTCGAGTTTTCGTACCAGCGAACGTTGGCGAAGGATCTCGAAACGATGCGCCACGGCATGAATGCGATCGCAAATCGTCTCGAGCTTGGTGGCCTTGTCCATCACGTGAACGGGCGTCGTCACCTTGCCACAATCGTGGAGCCAGGCAGCGATGCGAAGCTCGTACCACTCTTCGTCGTCGAGCTCGAAATTCGCGAACGGCCCCGTGTCACAAGTGCACAGCGCCTTGACGATCATTTCCGTGAGCACCGGCACTCGTTCGCAATGGCCGCCTGTGTACGGACTCTTCGAGTCGATGGCGGCTGCGATGAGCTTGATGAAGCTCTCGAGCAGCTCCTTTTGCGCCTCCAGCAAGAGCTTGTTGTCCAGAGCAAGCGCCGCTTGAGCAGCGAGCGCGGCGACCGTTTGCCGATGCTCGGGCGCGAACGGGATGACCTCGGAAGTCATCGGGTCGATGGCATTGAGCAATTGCAAAACGCCAATCACCTGTTCGCGGCCGTTGATCAGCGGAATGGTGAGGAAGCTCTTACTGCGGTACCCGCTCTTGCGGTCGAATTCCTTCGTGCCGGAAAAGTCGAAACCCTCGGCGTCGTACGCATCATGCACGTGAACGAGGCGCTTCTCATGAACGGCGTAGCTCGCCACGTTGTGTAGGTTCGGCTCGCCCGCATTGTCGTAGAGTGGGAGAGGCGGGTAAGGGATCTTCACTCCGGTGCCACCGCCCAGCTGAATGCCGAGCGAGCGATTGCGCATGATTTCGAAGCGCAGGTGGTCGTCATCGGTGCGCAGGTAGAGCGTGCCGCCGTCCGCATTGCAGAGCATTTGTGCTTCGTGCAGGATGGTGTCGAGCAGCCGATCGCGGTCCGTCTCGGCGCTGAGGGCGATGCCGACCCGGTGCAAGAGCTCGAAGCGGTCTTGCGGAGGATGTGGCGGGGCGATGCCGTCTTGCGTCTCGACCTGAACCGTCACGAGAGCAGAGGCTATCAGAAGTCGAGGCAAAAAGGCTGAGCGGTGTGGGCAACGTCGAGCGCCCGGGCCGAGCCGGGCAATCCGAGCTCGCCATCGCAGGGCGGGCAGTGCTCGCCCAGCATCGCCAGCCGCGCACGACTCGTCACCACGTTGACAGAGGGCCTGTTTTCGCCTGACCTTGCAAGAGAGATGCACGCCATTCTGCCGAACGCGTGGGGATCCGATCGACCGCATCCAGCGAGAAGCACTGGCGTCGACCGGACCTTCACCTGCCTGAACCTCTCGGGGCGCGGGCGGTTTGGGAGTGATTCTCGCTTTTGCTCCCTCCCGGGGAGCGGTCGAGGCAAGCCGTGAGCATGCGCCTTTGCTTCTGGGGCGTGCGCGGCAGCATCGCCTGTCCGTCTCCTAGTCACGTCCGCTATGGCGGGAACACGAGCTGCCTGGAAATCAATGCCGGGGGCCACACCATCATCCTGGATTCCGGCACGGGGATTCGACCGCTGGGCGTGCAGATGGCCGAGCAAGGGGTGCGCACCGCCTCCCTGCTGATGACGCATACGCACTGGGATCACATCAACGGTTTTCCGTTCTTCGGGCCCGGCTTCGATGCTCGAAACGAGTTTCGCATCATGGCGGGCCATCTCCAGGAAGGCTCCGTCCGCGATGTTCTGGCTGGCCAGATGACGCAACCGACGTTCCCCGTTCCGCTCGAGGCGATGCGCGCGCAGATGAAGTTCGAGGACTTCAAGGCAGGTGAAGTGCTCGACCTGCATCCTGGCGTTCGGGCGCGTACGGCGGCGCTCAATCATCCGAACGGCGCCACCGGGTACCGCATCGAGTTTGGTGGCCGGAGCATCTGCTACATCACCGATACCGAGCACATCCCCGGTCAGCCCGATCAGAACGTGCTCGGCCTCATCGAGGGGGCGGATCTCGTCGTTTACGATGCGACGTACACGGACGCCGAGTTTGAGAGCAAGGTCGGGTGGGGACACTCCACCTGGGAAGAAGCCGTTCGCCTGGCGAAGGCGGCACACGTCAAGCGCCTCGCCCTCTTCCATCACGACCCTTCGCATACCGATGACCGCATGGACGTCATCGGTGCCGAAGCGAAGAAGGCCTTCGGCGAATCCGTGGTCGCCGCCGAGGGCATGGTCCTCGTGGTCTGACGATCGCTGGCTCGCGTTCAGTGCGCGCGATGCTCGCGGATGAGCCGTTGGTACACGTGATACGAATCCTTGGTCGTCCGTTTCCCCGTGGCGAAGTCCACGTGGATCATGCCGAAGCGCTCACGGTAGCCGTGGTTCCACTCGAAATTATCGAGTAGCGACCAATGAAAATAGCCGAGCACCGGCACGCCTTGCTTCGCGGCACGCTCGAGTGCCGTCAGATGACGGAGCAAGAAGTCGACGCGTTCCGGATCGGGCACCCGACCATCCGTGTGCACCCAGTCGCGCGCGCTCAGGCCGTTCTCCGTGATGAGCACGGGCTTTTGGTAGCGCTCGTAGGCGAACCGAACTCCGAACTCGTGCGCGTCGGGCGTGACTGGCCAATCGAACGCCGTGCGCGGGAAACCGGGCGGGTAGGGGACGATTTCGGGCCGGCCTTCCACGCCGGCTCGCACCAGGGGTGCATCGTACAAGTTGCATCCGAAGGCATCGAGCGGCTGGGCGATGGTGTCGAGGTCGCTCGCGGGGAACGTCGGCATTTGGCTGCCGTAGCGACTCGAGAAGTCGGCGGGATAGCCGCGGCCCATCGCGGGATCACACCAGAAGGCGGTGGCGCGTAGACCGTCGCCCTGCGTCGAGAACGTGAATGTCCTGGCCGCTTCGACGTCAGCGGCGCTCGACGTGGCGGGGATGCCCGAGATCAGGACGGGTGCCATCGCGACCCACGCTCGTGGAATCTCGCTGCGCAAGACCTGCACACTCAGTCCATGAGCCAGAAGCGCGTGGTGCGCGGCCACGAGGACCTCTGGCAGAGGCAGCATCAGGCCCGGCGCATGTCGCCCATGGCGGAGGCCGCCTTCGATGAAGGCGTGCGGTTCATTCAGCGTAAAATAGTGGCGAACGCGATCTCCGAAACGTGCCGCCACGATGCGGGCGTAGTCGGCAAACCACTTGGGTGAGTCGGGATTGCGAAATCCGCCGAGCATTTCGAACGCTTGCGGCGCGTCCCAATGAAAGAGGGTGAGGTACGGCGTGACGCCGCGGGCCAAGAGGCCGTCGATCAGGCGGTCGTAGAAGGCGAGGCCAGCTTCGCTCACGCGCCCCCGCGCGTCTGGCAAGATGCGTGGCCAGCTGACGCTGAAGCGGTAGGCGTCCACCCCGAGCGCTGCGATGAGGTCGAGGTCTTCTTCGAGGCGAGCGTAGTGATCGCAACCGAACTCACCACGGTGGCCCTCGTAGATGGCTCCTGGGCGCTCGCCGAAGGCGTCCCAATTGCCCAGACCCTTGTCGGCGGCAGAAGCGGCGCCCTCGATCTGGTACGACGACGTCGCCACGCCCCACACGAAATCTCGAGCAAAGGCGAGGGGCGGGGTGCTCATTTCCCTCGGCCCTGCTTGGGCGTTCGTCGTGCCTTGCCGCGTGCCACGACCTTCTTGGACGTGGTCGGACGCGACGCGGCCTTGCTCGCAGTGTTCTTGCCGGCAGTCTTGCTCGCAGCCTTTTTGGCGGCGGGCTTGCTGGCCGCGGTCTTCGAGGAGGCGCTCTTCGCCTCGCTGGGCTTGTTCACCTGCTCGAGCTTGGAGAGACGCACCTTCAGCTGGGCGATCTCATCCTCCAGCTTTTGGGCCTTGCCGCGGGCCTCCTCGAGTCCCGGTGTTCCCTTCTTCCCCAGGGTAGCCAGGGCTTGCTTGGCGCGGCGGCGAACGCGACCGTCGAGCTCCGTGTCGAGGAGCATGCTCACCGCTCCGCGAGCTTTCGGATCTGCGAGTGCCTCGAGCGCCGACAGAACGCTCGTGCGCGTGTGCGGATCGCGGTCCGTGAGCAGCTCCTCGAGGTGTTCGCGCACACGTTTACCCTCCGACAGGCGCGGCAAGGCGGCGATGGCCGCTCGGCGTGCGCGGAGAGGCTTGCCGTAGGCAGACCACTCGATGAGGTGTTTCGTGAGCTCCTCGTCGCCAGTGAGAGCTAGCCCCTCGAGGGCTGCAGCGCGCACGACGTCTGCCCAGGACGGCTTGCTGAGCAGTCGGGGTAGCGCCTTTTTCGCCGTCTCTTGGTGTCTGCGCCCGAGGGCGCGCGCCGCCGCGGCGCTGACGAGGTAGCTCTCGTCGCCGAGCTGGTTCGACAGGCAGGTGGCGGCGCTGGCCTCGTCGAATGCCGCCAAAGCGCTGGCAATTGCACGGCGCACCCGTGGTTCAGGCGTCGCCTCCGTGGCCAAGAGCAGCTCGAGGCTGCGTTCACCGCGCATGCTGGACAGCGCCGCCGCGCAGGCGGAGCGGACGATCCACGACTCAGTCTCGCTGGCGAGAGTCTTGCCGAGTGCCTCGATGTTGGCGGGGTCCGGTCGCTTGCCGAGCGCCTGGGCAGCCAGCTTGCGCATGCGCGCGCGGGGTGCCTTCTCCAGGATGCTCCGGAGTAGATCCTGCGGGCCCGACAGCCGAATGGGTGCGGCGAGCAAGAACTCCGGATCGAGGGCAATCAGGCTGGGACGTGCGCGCGTAGTCACGACCAGCGCGCCTTTGCGTTCGTTCAAATCACGCCGATGGCGGGTCGTGACGCCGTCCACGGTCACGTCGACCTCGAGCGGAACGTCGAAGGTGGCGACCCCGTCGCCCGATTGAGTCTGTTCGACCTCAATCGTGAGCTGTCCCGCCGCGTGGCTCACTTTGACGGTCAGCTCGAGGTGGCCGGGCCGGTAGACCCAGTGGTCGAAGAAACGTTCGAGGGACGTGCCACTTGCCTCTTCTAGGGCGCGCATCAAGTCCGTCGTTTCGACGATGCCGCCGCGGTGCCGTTCGAGGTAGCTGCGGACGCCAGCAAAGAAGGCCGTCGAACCGAGCTGCCTTCTGAGCAGGTGCAAAACCACTCCGCCCTTTTGGTAGAGGTGACGGTCGAACAGATCGATCGGCTCTTCGTAGTCGCGACAAACGATCGGCCTCGTGTAGCTCGAGCGAGCCTCCCGCAAGTAAGCGTCGAGGTCGACCAAAACGCCTTCCTCGTACTCGTCGATGCCCAGGCGGGCCTCTTTCTCGACGAGCTCGAAGTAGGTTGCGAAGCCTTCGTTGAGCCACGCGTGCGACCAGTCGCGGCAGGTGACCAGGTCGCCGAACCATTGGTGCGCCAGCTCATGTGCCACCAGGTCGTGCGACTCGATGTCGATGGCCGCCCTCTTGTCGAGCAAGATGTGCTCGTACATGGTGGTCGCGGTGGTGTTCTCCATGCCGCCGAAAATGAAGTCGGCGACCACCACCTGGCTGTAGCGGTCCCACGGGTACTCCACACCCGTGACCTGTGAGAAGAGCTCAATCATGCGGGCAGTACCGGAGAAGGCCCGCTTGCCTTCTGCCTTCTTGCCCTCCGGCACCAGAAAGCGGAGCGGGATGACTCGGCCCGAAGGCAGCGTGACCTGCTCCTGCCACTCGTCGAACGTGCCGGCGACGAGCGTGGTCAGGTAGGCAGGCGACGGCACGTCGAGGGCGTAGTGATAGGTCACCTTTCCCCTGCCGTGCGCGCGGCGGTCGACGAGGCGGCCTCCGGAAAGCACGGTCATCGTCGAGGGCACCGTGACTCGCATTTCGCTCGTCATTTTGACGTGCGGTTTGTCCTGACACGGGAACCAGTGGCGCGCGTCCTCGTCTTGGCACTGGCTCCACACTTGGAGCGGCCGGTCCGGCACCTTGTCGTCGGGAGCCAAGAAGTAGAGGCCGACGCGGGGTGTTGCCCGATACTCCACCGTGAGGGTGCCCGAGCTCACGCCGCCGGCGAGCGGGACGGTGAGTGTGTCACCGTCATAGGCAAACCCCTCGCCCGCTTCGAGTCGATCCGGCGAGAGCTCGGCCGTGTGTCCGTCGCCCGTCGTCAAAAGCACCCGCTTTACGTCCAGTCCAACCGCATCGAGCGCTAGGTCCTGGCCGAGCGGCGCCAAGCGCTTGAAGTCCAGGCGCGCGCTGCCCGAGACCGACTTGTGCTGGAAGTCGAGCTCGAGATCCAAGGCAACGTGGGTCACGACGAACGGTCGCGAGCGCTCGTACTTGCGCTCGGTCCCGGGGGTCGAAAACGCTCCGCCGAGGCCTCGCCCCGCCGCGATCGAGCCGCAAGCAGCATGCAGATGGCCGGTCATGCCAAGGGCTCTAGCCCGGCGCTCTAGTTCTTTGCAAGCGGCCTTCTCAACCCTCGGCGCCCGTGGCAGGCAGGCGAGGGTGACTGTCTCCCTCATCGGCGAGATCGCGCGCATCACCTTCGAGAGCGACGCGACGGGCTTCCGGGTGCTTCAGCTCGTGGTGAGCGATGGTCCCGAGCGAGGTCGGCGCGTCGCGGTGGTGGGCACCTTGCCTGCAATTGGGCCGGGCACGCGGGTGCGTGTGAGTGGTCGGATCGAGGAGGACGGTCGCCACGGCCAGCAGCTGCGGGCCGATAGCCTCGTCGTGCTGGACCCGACGACGCTGGCGGGCATCGAGACTTTCCTGGGCAGCGGCATCGTGCCTGGACTGGGGCCGGGCTTTGCGAAGCGCATCGTCCGCACATTCGGACTCGAGACGCTGGCCGTGCTGGACGGAGCGGCTCACCGCCTCGCGGAGGTCCGCGGGCTCGGCGCCGCCCGGCGTGACGCGATCGCTTCGGGATGGCAGGGCCATCGGGCCGCCGCTGGTGTGCTCCTCGCTCTGCAGCAAGCGGGCGCTTCGCCGGCCTTGGCCGCACGGGTGGTCAAGCATTTCGGCTCGCAAGCGCTGCACGTGGTGCAGACCGAGCCGTATCGCCTGGCCGCTGAGGTCGCGGGCGTCGGATTTCGGACTGCCGACGCGCTGGCCAGAGCACAAGGGTTGCCCCTGGATCACCCGGATCGCGCACGAGCGGGTGTGCTGCATCAGCTGGGTGTGGTGGCCGACGCCGGTCACACACTGGTTCGTCGGGCGCAGCTGATCGAAGGTTCGATGGAGCTCCTCGGCATCGCGCAGGAGCCCGTCGCCGCGGCGATCGACACGCTTGCCTTGGCGGGCCAAGTCGTGGCGAGCGGTGACACCGTTGCACACGAGCGCTTGCATCGGGCGGAACGCACGGTGGCCGCGCGGATCGCTGCCTTGCTCGCGACGGAGGCGCCCGCCGTGCCGAACTTCGAGCAGGCGCTCCGGGATTTCGAGCGGACCAGCGGTCTGGTGCTGGGTCCTTCGCAGAAGCGCGCGGTCGAGCTTGCTAGTCGCGGCAAGTTCGTCACCATCACCGGCGGCCCGGGCGTCGGCAAGACGACGATTGTGAAGGCAATCCTGGCTGCCATCGCCAAGCAGGGCACGCGCGTCGCGCTGGCGGCTCCTACGGGGCGCGCTGCTCGGCGGTTGAGCGAAGCGACCGGTAGAGCTGCTTCGACGCTACATCGCCTGCTCGAAGTCGACCCGCGCACCACCACATTTCTACGCAATCAAGAGAGTCCGATCGAGATCGATCTGTTGATTGTCGACGAGACATCGATGGTCGACATCCGCCTGGCCGAAAGCTTGCTCTTGGCCATCCCGGACAGTGCACGAGTGGTGCTGGTGGGCGATGCCGATCAGCTGCCGTCGGTGGGGCCGGGCGCCTTCCTCAAAGACGTCATCGCGAGCGGTGTCGTGCCGGTGGCCACTCTGGACGTCGTTTTTCGACAGTCGGAATCGAGTGGCATCGTCGCGAACTCACACCGCATCCTGCACGGCCGTGAGCCTGTCGGGTCCACCGATCCGACGGGCGACTTCTTCGTGATCCGGGCGAGTGACGCCACTCGCGCCGGCGAGCTCGTGCAAGAACTGGTCACGACGCGTATTCCGCGCACGTTTGGCCTCGACCCCGAGCGTGACATCCAGGTGCTGACGCCGATGCACCGAGGAGAGGTGGGGACCACGCTCCTGAATCGGCGCTTGCAAGGGGCACTCAATCCGAGCGGCCCGGAGCGAGTGGTCGGAGAGCAGATTTTCCGGCTGAAGGACAAGGTGCTCCAGACCAAAAACGACTACGAGCGCGGCGTCTTCAACGGCGAGCTCGGCGAGATCACGCGGGTCGGGGACGATGGGTCACTTCGGGTGCGTTTCGAAGTGGATGGGGGCGCGAGCGAGATCGACTACGCCAGCGCGGACGTGCATTCCTTGGCGCTTGCGTACGCGACGAGCATTCACAAGAGCCAGGGCAGCGAGTACCCCGCAGTCGTCGTCCCCCTTTGCATGGCGCACTACAGCCTGCTCTCGCGGAACCTGGTCTACACCGCCGTCACGCGAGCCCGCCGTCTCTGCGTGCTGGTCATCGAAGGCAATGCACTGCGAGTGGCCCTGAACGAGACGCGCCGCGAGCTTCGCCGTACCGGCTTGGTCGCGGCGCTCGAGCGCAGCACTGGCGCGCTCGAACCAGCAGGGGTTCAGGCGGCAGAAGCGTCGCCTGAACCTCCTCCCTTCAGTTGACGGTAAAGCTCTTGGAGACGGTCTGTGGCGAACCACTGAACGCGGGCACGCGCGCCGCGCGGAACTTCGACGCCACGCACCCGCCCACCGAAGTGCCCCCGAACGGGCCCGCCACCACGTTCGCCGTGGTGACGCGACCGCTCGGCGCGAAGGTCACCTGAACCTTGCCGCTACCCTTGGGTCCGCTCGCGCTGCCACAACCGGCCGCGTTGGCTGCTGCTGCCGCCAATGCGGCCTTGGCCGCGCCGACATCGAAAGCTCCACCACCGCTCGGAGCGGCCGGCTTGGCCGCGGTCGTCGTGCTCGAAGACCCGGTCGAGCCGCTCGGGCTCGTGCCAGCAGCTGGCGCGGGCGTCGCCGCAGTTGCCGCCGGGTCGGCCGGCTTGTCCTCGGGCTTCTTGGCGGCCTCTTCTTCGGCCTTCTTCTTGGCCTCTGCCTCGGCCAGGCGGGCTTCTTCGGCCTTCTTCTTGGCGGCCTCTTCATCCGCCTTCGACTTCTCGAGCTCGGCCTTGGTCTTCTCGAGCTCCGCCGCCATGCGCGCCGCCTCCGGATCCGGAGCCGCCGCGTCGTCCTTGCCACCCATCACGAAGAACAGCGCACCGCCGATCACGATCGCGGCACCCAGGATGGCGAGCACGATGGGCATCGAGCTCTTCTTCTCGCCCGAAGCGGTCGGCCTGATGGACGCCGGCTTGAAGACCGGAGCAGGAGGAGGCTCCTTGGCCGGGGCTGTGAGCAGATCGGTATTGTTGGCCAAGAGGCCGCCACCGCCGAGGCCGCCGAAGATGTCGGCACCGCTCGCGGTGGGCGCAGCTGGAGCTCCACCGCCGGTGAGCGAATCGAGGGAGAAGAGCACGGAGCTCTCGTTTCTCGCGCCGGTTCCGGGCGCAGCCTTGGCAGCGGGTCGAGCCGGATGCGCGGCGGCATCGGCTTCGCTTCCGGCAAGATCGACCCCACCGAACAGATCGTCCGGAGCGGCGGGGGCGCGGCCTGGGGGTAACTTGGCCGAGCTGACGACGGGATCGGCGTGCAGCGGCTTCTGGGCGAGCAACTTCTGCTTGAGCTCAGGAATTTCGAGCACCGGCTTCCAGTCGGCCATCCCGTCCTTCCAGGCGTAGGCGTCCTGGGTCACAAGGCCGCTCTTCCAGCCGGCGATGAGCTCCGCGGTGGTCATGTCGCGCGAGTCGTCGTCCGACAAGTTCACGGACCACGTGTCCTTCTTCACGCTCCCGGGCTTCGGCGTCGTCGCTGGAGCGGCCGGAGCGGCGACGGCCACGGCAGCAGCCGGTGGATCGGACGCCATCGTCTCGTCACCCTCGCCGCCAGAGTTTCCGTCGACCAAGATGGTGGCTTTGCAGCTCTTGCAGCGAACCTTGACCTTCCGGCCTTGAACCTTGGCATCGGCAATCGTGTACTTGGCCCCACAGGAGTCGCAGGAGATCTTCATCGTACCTCGGTCTCTTCGTAGCGAGCTTGTTCGTAAGCCCGTCAGCGTAGCGTTCGGCGTCCGGGCAGGGTAGCAAATCCTCTTCTGTTTGAACTACTTGTCGCGGCCAATTTCACGACCCGCCTCGCGCTCGGGACTCGCGGGGGGCCTCGGCGCTCGCCGGGCTCGCGGCGCCAGCGCACCGACGTGTGTGCATCCGGTCGACTGGCGCCCCTCCACCTTCGCGTGCACCCGACCGCGCATGGCCTTTCACTTCGTGAAGTACGGCTGGCCTGGGTGCCAGAGGCGGCCCTGGACCGTGGCTCCGGCTGAAGCCGGCGGGTGGAGCGGCCGCCTGGCTCCGAGGCCGATCGCGGCCCCTTCGAGCCGGCCCAGCCGCAACTAGGCTGATTGACAAGGAATTTTTGCGGGTGATACCGTCCCTATCTGGAAGGGTCGGGGCAGAGCTGGGTCCGCTGCGGCCAAACCCCAGTTCCGGCGCCGATGGAACTCGGAATCATGAGCCAGAGGAGGACCTGTTGATGAACACGGGATCGACACGCAGCCGCGCCGGTTGGACACGAACGCTGGCAGTCGCTTGCGCGGCCCTGTCCCTCGCACTTCTGTCCCGTGTGGCCTCCGCGCAGTCGAGCTCGCGCATCGATCCGGCCGTCAATGGCGCCGGCATGGACACGCACCTGTTTCGGCCCGCCGTCGACTCCAAGGGGTTCTTCTACGTCAACGGCAGTGACGTTTTGGTGCACAACAAGTTCAGCTTCGGCCTCATCCTCGACTGGGGCCATGCGCTCATGCGCACGTCCGGCACCGGTGGTGAGCGCGCGCCGGATCCAGCGGACGCCGATGGAAACCCCTGCGATCCGCAGACCGGCAACTGCATCCCGAACCCGGCGAGTGGCGGCACGGGCACCAACAACCTCGTCGACAACAGCTTCCAAGGCACCATCAGCGCCAGCTACGGCCTCTTCAATCGCGCGGTGGTCGGCCTCACGATCCCCATCAACGTCATGGTGGGTGAGCGCGCCTACGGCATCGGTCCGGACGGCAGCCAATATTCCGTCGGTCAGCTCAACTCGCAGACACCGTCGGCCATCATTCCCCACGGCAAGTTCCGGATTCTTCGCGCCACCGACGTGGTCGGCTTGGCTGTCGCTCTGCAGCTCGGCATTCCCTTCGACTCCGCGGCCCGCGACCTCGGTGGTGACCCCGGCTTCTGGTACTGGCCGCGCGTGATCGTCGACAAGCACTTCGGTCTCGAACGTCAGTGGAAGATCGCACTCGACGTCGGCTACCGGGGTCACACCGGCAGCAATCCGAGCTTCGGCAGTCTCATCTCCGATCCGGGCGAGACGCAGCTCTCGGAGGGGAACCTCACCTACGGCGATTTGCTCACGTACGGTCTGGGCGTCTCGTTTCGGGCAGCCAAGTACCTCGACCTGGTCGCCGAACACTACGGCAGCTACCTCGTGGGGGGGAACAGCGCGAGCGCACAGCGGCCCTCCGGCGAGCTCCTAGGCGGCATCAAGCTGTTCGTCGAGCAGAACAGCTACCTGTTCGCAGCCGGCGGTAGCCGCGCGATGCTGTTCTCCGGCTTCCAGGCGGCTGATGCACGCGTGGTGCTGGGCTTCGTTTACGAACCGTCGATCGGCGATCGCGACGGGGATGGCATTCTCGACGACGTCGACGAGTGTCCCGACGAGCCCGAGGATTTCGACAAGTTCGAGGATGCCGATGGTTGTCCTGACCCCGACAACGACAACGACGGCATTCTGGATGTCGACGACCGCTGCCCGAACATTCCCGAAGACAAGGACGGCGACGAAGATGCCGACGGCTGCCCCGAGGGGGACAAGCGTGGGGATCGCGATGGAGACGGCATCTACGATGACGTCGACAAGTGCCCCGACGATCCAGAGGACCGCGACGGCTTCGAGGATCAGGATGGCTGCCCCGATCCGGACAACGACAAGGACGGCATCTTGGATCGGGAAGACCAGTGCCCGGACGATCCAGAAGACTTCGACAAGTACGAGGATACGGACGGTTGTCCTGAACTCGACAACGACTTGGATCGCATTCCGGACGCCGAGGATCAGTGCCCCAACGATCCGGAGACCTACAACGGACATCAAGACAACGACGGCTGCCCGGACAAGGGGAAGGTCATCATCGAGGGCAACGACATCGTGATCCTCGAGAAGATCAACTTCGCCACGGCCAGCGATCAGATTCTTCCGGGGTCGATGCCCATCGTCGACGCGGTTGCCGCCACGCTCAAGGGGCATCCGGAGTTCCTGGTCATCGAGGTTGCCGGTCACGCCGACGAACGAGGCGAAGACGCGTACAACCTGAACCTCACGAAACGGCGCGCGGCCTCCGTGCTCCGAGCCCTCACGCAGCGCGGCGTGAAGGAATCTCGCATCGTCTCACAGGGGTACGGCGAGTACTGCCCGCTCGACAACTCGAGCAACCCGGTCGCCTGGGAGAAGAACCGGCGCGTCGACTTCAAGGTGGTCAAGACGGAAGATGGCCTGACTGGCGTCAAGCGCGGCTGCATCGTCGCGAAGGACTACGGCATCGAGCCACCGCCGGTGCGCTGACCGGGGGAAGTCATGTGCGGACCGATGCGCAGCCGTGGGCTGCGCACGGACGGCGCGCTGTTTTGGGGTTCATTCCGCCAGCGGAATGCGAGCTCTTGGGTTCATTCCGCCAGCGGAATGCGAGCTCTTGGGTTCATTCCGCCAGCGGAATGCGAGCTCTTGGGTTCATTCCGCTAGCGGAATGCTCGGCTTTTGGTTCATTCCGCTAGCGGAATGAACTCCTCCTCGTCGCCGGGGACGAGCGGGAAGCGGCGGGCGCGCCAGTCGGCCTTTGCCTGCTCCAGGCGCTCGCGCGACGACGACACGAAGTTCCAGTCGAGGTAGCGAGGCGCGTCGAGCGGCGCCCCACCGAAGGTCACCCAGGTGCCGGATTCCACGACTTCGAGCTCCGAGTCGAGCTGGCTGGGCAAGATCGCCAGGCGGCCGCTCGGGATCAGCGTGTCGCCCAGGCGGAGTACACCAGACAATCCATAGATGGCGCGTTCGTGGCCTGGCTCTCCCAGGCCGTGCATCAAGACTGCACCGCGCTCGGCGCGCAGCTCGACGTAGAAGAGGTCGATGGAAGTGATGACGGGTGAGGCGCGCTCGTTCACGCTGCCAGCGAGGAGCTTGAGCTCCACCCCGGGCGTAGACCAAGTGGGCAGGGCGTGCGCCGGGCAATGCTGAAATGTGGGCTCGCTCTCCTCCTGCTCCAGGCCCAGTGCGACCCAAATCTGCAAGCCATGGACGCGCGGGTAGCGTTCGCGGAGCTCCGTCGGCGTCCTCTCGGAATGGACGATGCCTCGACCGGCAGTCATCCAATTGATGGCCCCAGGTGTGATGACCTGCTCGGTGCCCAGGCTGTCGCGATGCAGAATCGCGCCTTCGAGCAGATAGGTCACGGTCGACAAACCGATGTGCGGGTGGGGTCGCACGTCGACGCCTTTGCCCGACGCCACATCAGCCGGCCCGAAATGGTCGAAGAACACGAACGGACCGACGTTGCGGCGGGCTCGAGTGGGGATCACCCGTCGCACGCTGAGGGCGTCGGCGGAGCGCAGAGGCGGTTCCGGCAAGACCACGAGAGAACCGCTCGGCGAATGCTCCATGTGGTCGCAGTGTACTCGTGCCGAGCCAGGCGCCCAGCTCGCTTCTCGGTGATTTGCGGTACGGCTGGAGAGCGCAGTCGCGAGCGCTGTGGAGTTCAGTGCGAGGGGTGGACCGCCGGTCGCGACCACCGGATGAGCGGCACCGAAGAAGCCGCAGCCACCAGCGCTACCCAGCTAGCCAGGCGAAATACGCTGGCTGAGCCGCTCTCGGCATACGTGACGCCCCAGAGCCAGTAGCCGATGGTCGAGCCGATCGACGCTGCCGTGGTGAGCAGGCCTTGGCCGGTGGCCATGCCTCGCTCGCCGACCTCGCGCTTGAGCACCGACACGACGCTGAGCCACATCAGGCCAAAGGTGATGCTGTGCAGCGGCTGCAGCGCGAGCAGAACCGGGAGACTCGGTGTCCCCGACAGCACCGTCCAGCGTACCGCCGCGACCAAGGCTGCGAACGTCAGGGTCTTGCCGGGGCCGATGCGCTCGATGGCTGGCATGCAGGTGGCCATCAACACCACCTCGGAAAAGGTACCGACTGCCCAGAAGAGGCCGATCGAGCTGGAGCTGGCTCCGAGGTCGCGCATTCGCAGCGACCCGCAAAGGTCGTAGGCCGAGTGATTCGAGAAGGCGAGGATGACGGTGCCTGCCAGGAGCCGAAAGCCAGGCTGCGACAGCAGCGCTTTGGCATCCGACAGTGGCGCTCGTCGATGTGCCGTCGCCTTCGGCAGGACGAGAGCCACCAAGGCGCCAGCCCAGAGCCCGGCAGCTACGAGCCAGGGGACGAGCGAGGGGCTCGAGGTGGCCAGGAGGGGGCCCGCAGCGAGAGCGGCGGACAGGAAGCCGAGCGAGCCGAATAGCCGCAGTCGCCCGTAATTCGCCCGGGACTCCATGGCGACGACGTCGCCGAGACCAACCGCCGGCGCGCGGAAGAGTGCGAAGGTGGCCATGCACGTCGCGGCCCAGGCAAACGAGATGCCGCCGTTCTGTGCGGACAGCACACCGAACAGCGTCATTCCCAGCGCAGCCAAGCTCGAGGCCAGAGCGATGAGCGGGCCGCGGAGCGCGAGGCGATCGGCGAGCAACCCGAGTAGGAGCGGCATGGCCAGCGCAGAGAGCGGGACCAGCGACGTGAGCGCGCTCATCCGCTCTCCGCGGAAGCCTTGTGCTTCGAGCCAGGGGGGAAAGAACGGCAGGTAGACCCCCATGGCCCCGTACGACACGAAGTAGAAGGTGCGCAGCGTCGCCAGCGACCCACCGGCGCGGGGTGGGCTGGTGAGGGGCTCGCCAGCGCCGGGTGGACTTTCGGGAGGCGGACTTTCGTGCACGCGCGGCCTATCTAGCAGGGGACTGAAAAAGCGCCGCAGGCGTTATATGGTTCGGGGCCGTGATTCACGCGCTCGACGGTCAAGTGATGCCCTACGCCTGGGGCTCGCGTTCCGCTCTGGCGGACCTCTTGGGGCGCGTTCCGAGCGGTCGCCCCGAAGCGGAGCTCTGGATTGGGGCCCATCGTGCTGGGCCGGCGCAGGTCCTGTCACCGAGCGGAGTCGTTCAGACGCTCCCGCGCTTGCTGCTCGAGGACTTGCCCGCTCGGCTCGGCCCAGACATCGCGGCGCGCTACGGCCGCCTGCCATTCTTGCTCAAGATCCTGGCCATTGCCGAGCCACTCAGCTTGCAGGCACATCCCGACGCCGTACAAGCTCGGCTTGGATTCGAACGCGAGCAGTCGCTCGGCTTGCCCCTCGGTGATCCCAAGCGGAGCTACAAGGACGACAGTCACAAGCCCGAGCTCCTCTTGGCACTGTCGCCCGTCGAGGCCCTCTGCGGCTTTCGCCCACCCGGCGAAGTGCTGTCGCTGCTCTCGACGTTCGGCCTCGCCGATTCGACCTCGCCCCTGTCCGCCGCATGTGCTGCCTTCGCCCAAGTCGGCGACGAACAGGGTTACGAGGCGCTGTTTCGCTCCTTCTTTGCACTCCCCGTCGAGGCGCTGCGCCAGACGCTCTCGATGTTGCTTCTGCGTGCCCGATCGGCGTCGGCCGCAGGCGGTGAAGCCACGCAGTGGGTTGCAAACTGGCTCCTGCGCATGGACAGCACCTACGGCGTCGACCCCGGCCTGCTCGGGATGTTGCTCTTGCGGCCTTTGCGCCTCGAGCCAGGCCAGGCGGTCTTTCTGCCTGCCCGCCGCTTGCACGCATACCTCTCTGGTGTGGGTGTCGAGGTGATGGCGGAAAGCGACAATGTCCTCCGCGGTGGCCTCACGTCCAAGCACGTCGACGTCGACGAGCTGTGCCGCATCCTCGACTTTCGCCCGAGCGAGCCCGATCTGATCGAGCCGGCGACCGTGGACGAAGGCGGAGGTCGCGTCTATCGCACGCCCGTGGACGAATTCGAGCTTTGGTCAGTAGAACCGGCTCAGGGTCAGGGATCGGTTTCGGTCCCGTCACCGTGCCTTTTCGTCGTGCTCGAGGGCGAGATCGAGCTGACGCAGGGCGCGGAGCAGAGGACGTTCACTCGCGGCGGACAAGGCTTCGTTTCTTGGGCGAGCGATCCACTGCGCCTCACCGGTCGTGGGCGCGTCGCACTCGCGACCGCGCGCAGTGTCCCGTAGCGCGCGCGACTGCGTGCAGTGTCCCGTAGCGCGCGGCAGGGGCAGGCTGCTAGAAGGGCCCCCCGCATGTTCCGCCCCAAAACCCGGTTCTCTGCCGCATTCTGCCTGCTTTCCGTCACCCTGGCCGCCTGCAAAGGTCCAACCGAGGATGCCCAAGAAAAGCAGGCGCCGCTCGTGCTCGGACAAAAGGAAGCGCCGAGCGATCCGCGTGAAGTGCCGCCGGGCATGCTGGGTGGATTCAAGCCGAGCCTTCCGGCCGAGTTCCTGCTGGCCGGCTCAGCTCCGAGCAGCGAGCGAGTCAATCTGGGCAAGATGCTCTACTTCGAGCCCCGCCTGTCGAAGAACCACGACGTGAGCTGCACCAGCTGTCATGCGCTCGACAAGTTCGGTGTGGATGGCCTAGCGGTGTCGGTCGGGCACAAGAAACAGGTGGGCGCTCGGAATGCACCCACCGTCTACAATGCAGCGGCGCACTTCGTGCAATTCTGGGACGGTCGCGCCAGCGATGTAGAACAGCAGGCGACGGGCCCGGTCTTGAATCCGGTCGAGATGGCCATGCCCGACGAGGAGCGGGTCGTTCGGACTTTGGAGTCGATTCCTGCCTACAAAGAGGCCTTTGCCCGAGCTTTCCCGGGTGAAGAAAAGCCCGTCTCCCTCGCGAATGCGGGCCGTGCCATGGGCGCCTTCGAGCGCAAGCTGGTCACGCGAGCACCTTGGGATGACTTCCTGGACGGAAAGGTCGATGCCCTGACTGCCGAGCAGAAGGCGGGCTTCTCGACGTTCATGAACACCGGGTGTTCGTCGTGCCACAACGGGACGCTCCTCGGAGGCAACAGCTTCCAGAAGGTCGGCGCGGTGAAGCCGTGGCCCAACCAGAAGGACAAGGGCAAGTTCGAGCTGAGCAAGAACGCGACGGACGAGATGATGTTCAAGGTGCCGAGCCTGCGCAACGTCGCTCAGACGGGCCCGTATTTTCACGACGGCTCCGTTTCCAAGCTCGAAGAGGCCGTGAAGATGATGGCCGAGCACCAGCTGGGCCGCCCGCTCTCCGACGCGGACGCGGCCTCGATCGTCACCTTCTTGGGCGCACTGACTGGCCGCCTTCCCAGTGACCTGATCCAGCCGCCCGAGCTCCCGAAGTCCACGGCCAAGACGCCGAAGCCGGACCCGACCTGACAGAGTGCTGAGAACACACCCTGCCGACGAGACGAACCGTGCTGAAGAGACCTTCTCAGTACCCTGCTACGGCGAAGCTAGGCGATTAGCGACCGAGCTCGGCGGCGTATTTTGCCGAGAGGGTCCAGCCCCACGTGGTGTCGCCGCCCCCCGAGGTTCCCAAGGCCACCCGTGCGAGGAAGCCACGCAGTTCCAGGCTGTCCAAGCGGTAATAGAGTTCTTTGCCGCTCAGTCTGAACTTCTGCTCCAGAGCGGGCTGTGTCAGGAATGGCTCGTGACTGCGGCGGGAGGCAATGTAGTCGACGATCTCTCCCTGTCGCGTGCCGATCGCCATACGGCGGGTAGCAAATCCAGTTTTGATCACCTGTGCCAATGCTTCAGTTGGAAACTTCTGATCTCTCACGAAGTCGACGAACTCATGGCGCTTGCCGTTCGCGCTGGCTCCCGCTTTCGTAGGCCAGCCCGTGAGGGTCGCGACCTGCGTCAGCAGACGGTCCGTGGATGATGGATCCGTGAGCGATCCGCCGACCATGCCGCGAAAGGCGCCTGGAATGTCCTTGTCCTCGAGCCCTCCGGCGAGCAGTGGAATGGTCGCGCTCGCATCGGCCCAGGCAGCGCCGAGCTCGAAATGGACCCATGCGTTGTCGATGCTGCTTGGTGTGAGCAGTGCGATGACGCAGGCGGCACTACCGAGCTCGCGTCTCAGGGTGTCGGACGCCATGCTGCCTAGATCCAGCTGGCGGCCCGGGACCGAAGTGCATCGCACCTCTCCCTCCGGCACGTGAAAGTTTGCCTCGAGGACGTCGACCAACCGCGACGCGATCTGCCGATCGATCTCGCGATGAGCGTGGCTGACGAACACTTTCACCTTCGGCCGGTGGTTGGCAAGCTGGTTTTCGATGGCTTCGGCGGCAGCGATCGGATCGTTGGAGCTGACTGTGAGCCAGTCGATGTGGTGCAGAGTCTTGGGAATCGGAGCATCATCGATGCAAACCGGTAAGATCGTCTTGTTGTCGACGAAATGTGCGCAGAACGTTGCAGCACCGACCTCCGCATTCTGGAAATCCGACGTGCTCGTGTCAGTCGAGACGAAGAGCAAGAACGTGTCCGAGGTGCGGAGCTCGGCTGCCTGGTGTAACCGCCACTCCGCGCCGCCGGGTATTTTGTAGTCGATGCGGATCCGGTGGCGCGGCTCGAGACGATCCACGATGGCCTTTACGAACGCTGCCTGTGTGGATCGGTACGAAACATAGATCGTGGCCACGGGTTTCCCTCCTCGACCGCGCGACCGCTACGGCGCACGCCCTCGTTCGCGACGAGGTCACGCTGGATCTCGTCGCCTTCTCCTCGTAGCACCTCCGGCGCGCGTGCTAGCGTAGTCAATTCTTGGCTATGCCTAGCGCCGGGCTTGCCCTTTTCTGCTCACCAGCATCACGGCTATTGCTCCGGCGGGCCACCGCTGCTGCCGGAGTCCGTCCGCCTCTCTGCGACGCCCAGGGGAGGGGTGGGTGTCCGTGCTCGTCCGATCGGCACGACCTTCAGCGGTGCGTTCGCCCAGCGCGCGGTCGTGGGTTCGCGCGCTGGCACGAGAGCAAACTCGTCGCCGAGCGCGAGGGGAGGGCGCTCGACGCGCGAGGACTGCCAGGTCGTGCCCGTCCGAAAGTACACGCTGGACCCCACCGACACGCCATGGGCACTCGTCACGATGGCGTCGAGATCGCGCAGGGGGCCGAGTTCTTGCCGCTGACCTCCAGCAGAGCGCACCAGGCGCCCGCTGCTGGCGAGCAGGACTTCCGTCTCGTTGGCGAGGAGCACCCGGTCGCTGGTGGGCAGGAGCTCCGTCTTGCCTTTGCCGAGGTCGACCAGCAGTAGGCCTGCCTCGCTGCGCACGGCGAGGAAACGCACCTCTGGACGGGGGGGCACATCGACACCAGAGCGCATGATCTCCACATCGAGGTCGCGCACGACGCCGGGCTTGAGCAAATACAGCGGAAAGCGGATCTTCGGCGGCGGCGGCCGCTTCTTCGAACCTTTCGACTTCGGTTCGTCGCGTTTGACCGGGCGATACTCCTCGCACGAGACGAGGAACCAGCCGCTCGTCGCGTCTGCGCCCAGGATGCGGCCACCGCAACGAGCGCTGGCTAGCTGCCGCTGCTGCTTGCCTTGCACGAGGAGGAGGCGCCCATCGTCCTCGCGCCGCATCCATCCGCCGCCGACCGCCATGACGAAGCCCGGTGCTGGCTGCAGGGCAGTGGCGCCGCGCGGCAAGAGCGCGTAGCCGAGTGTGGGGTCGCGCGCGGGGCCCGAGACGCGCGGGAAGGCGTCGAAGGTGGCGCGTGTGCAACGCAGCTGACGCTGAGTCGACGCGCGCACCGGCCAGTGGGAGCCCTTGCTGGTGGCGCTCGAGGCCAGCGCGGTCGAGCTCGTGGACGTGGTGATGACGAAGGTGTCACCCGCCGCCGACACGCGCCAGGGGCGACCGTCGGGGAGCGGCACGGTCCGCACGGTCGCGGTCGGATCTGGAGCAGTGAGGTCGAGCACGCTCAGCTGAAAGGTGCCCACCGCCGTCTGCGTCACCAGGGCGAGCTCGCGCCCGTCGGCGGCGAAGGCGACGGCGCGATGGTCGGGCAGAGCATCGCGCTCGAGATCCACGCGCAGCGCGGCGAGCGGAAAGCCTCGATGTTCGGCTGCATCGTGCAGAAAGGGCGCGCCGCCCTCCAGCGTGACCACGAAACGTCCTTGCGGGTCGTTGGCCCAGAGTTCGTCCAGGACGAAGCGCTCGGTGCCGATGGCCAGGCTGAGCGTTACGGGGGACTTGGCCTGACCGCGTTCGTTCAGCGGTTGGTCGAGCGGCTTCTGGGCGCTCGTGCCGGTCGGCTGGCAGTAAGCGAAGTAGCTGCCCTTCGGACTCATCGCTTCGAGCGCGAAGCCGCCCGGTATGCCGAGCTCATGGGCCGCTGCGATGTTGCCCGACGGCGGCAGCGACGGAGCCGTGCGGGGCGCCTCCGGCGTAGGCGGTGGCGGGCTGACCAGAGGCGCCGCCGGAGCGACCTCGGTGGGGGCTCTTTCAGGGGGCGGCGCGGCCGGTGGCTCGGACGTGGGCGCCGGGGGCGCCGCGGCCCGAGTGTAGCCTGCGACTTTCGGCGGGGGGGCACACGCCGTCAGCAGGGCCAAGGCCGAAACGATCCAACGAGACGCGCGCACCGAGTGGTTTGGTTACCGGCGGAGCGCTGGGCTGTCGATAGGTCGCGAGGAGCCGGACATTTTACGACGACGGCGTGTCCGCGCCGACCACTCGCCTGCAAGAACATTGGCAGTTCTGCGCCCGGCTTTTGGCCGCTCTAGTGGCACCATGCGCTCCCGCTCTCCTCGGCCTGTCTCGAGACCTTTGGCTTGGCTTGCGGCGCTATCGCCGCTTTGGCTGTCTGCCTGTGGCCCGACGGCTCCTCCGCTCGAGGTCGGCGGCTGGAGCGAGCACCCGTACCCGACGCGCACCGCCGTCATGATCGAAGTCTCGGGTCGACGACCAGGAGGTTGTTCGAGCAACCTGAGCTCGCTTTCGTTGGTCGAGGCGAGCTGCGGTGACGACTGCACCGTAGTGGAGCCGCCCAACGGGAGCGCCGTCCTCGGAACGCGCTCCGAGGAGCTCGTTCTCGCCGTCACCGCGCTATCGCCTGGACGGCGGACGCTCGAGGTCGTCGTCCAAGACGACGACGCTGGTGTGCGCGCCGCCTCGATCGATCTCGAGTTTGCCGACGTCGATCACATCGGCGCCGTGCACGATGCCAAGCGCGACCCCGGCGTGGGCGCTCCGATGCTTCCGGACCTCTCGGCAGAGTGGTGCGTGCGAGCGTTCGCTGCGGACGAGCGACCGATCGAGCTCTCGCGTTCGCTCTCCACTTTCGAGAGCAGAAGCGCGGCCATCGAGGAGCTCTCCACGCTCTCCGCGCTGGGACCGTGTTTCCCCTTTCGCACTGCGTTGCCGGGCGTCGGACACGTGGTCTTTTCAGCCGCTGGCCTCCAGCTCGACTACGCTCCCGAGGTGCTCGCGCCGAGCGATGTGGCCGAGATCCACCTGCATCGTGCCAGCCTGAACGCGGAGACGTGGCTTCCGCTCGATCAGGCTGGCGATCCGGATGGTGCCGCCGTTTCGTCGCTGGTGCTCAATCCTTGGATGCTACCCCTGGAGCTCGTGGTTCGTCTCACCACCCGAGACGGGCGCGTGGCTCGCGGTGGGGCGCGGTCCTTTCGTGCGGATCATGACGGGATCTCGCTGACCGACGCCTGGGGCTCCGTCGGTCAGAGTTTCATGCTCGACCTCGAGGCGGGCCCTCTTCCGAAAGCGACGTGCCTGCGCGCCGCCATCGGGGCGGCCCAGCTCGAGGTACCGGTCTACATCGATGGTTCCTCCAGTGGTCTCGACGATCCCTGCGCGGAGCCGCCGATGGTTCCCGTGCCGGGAACGGGCGGATTGGGCGGCGGGGACGGGAGTGGGGGAGCAGGAGGCCACGCGGGGGCGGCTGGGGGCGGCCAGGGTGGCCAAGCGCCGTAAGGGAGACCTGGAAACAGTCCCTTGTTCACCGGGCCAGGGCTCGGTGTTCGGCACCTCGCCGCCTTGACCACTGGTCGGGTGAGGAACCGTTTGCTACGGCGGGGACGTGCAGACGGCGCCTCGCGAACCTGGCCTCTCCGGGCGCGTGCAGGCGATCGAAGAACGCCTGTCGTCGCCGGAGCTCGACCTGGCGACGCTTCGCCACGGACAGGCCGAGCTGTCGAGGTTGCGCGGGCACTTTCGCACGGCTCCGCGTGAGTTCACACCGGAAGTGCTCGAGCGCTTGCGCCGCCTCTCGATCCTAGCTCGGCAAATGAGTGAGGCGGGTCGCGGCGCCGCCGTCGACCAGGCGCATGATGTCCTGGTCGATGCATTTGGCTATCGAGAGTTTCGGCCAGGCCAGGCAGAGATCATCGCCAACGTTTTGAGCGGTCGCGACACCTTGGGCATCATGCCGACCGGTGCCGGCAAATCGCTCACCTACCAGATTCCGGCCCGCGTCCTCGGGGGCACCACGCTGGTGGTCTCCCCGCTCATCGCGCTGATGAAGGACCAGGTCGACGCCCTCGAAGAAGCCGGGTTTCGTGCGACCTTCCTGAACTCCAGCCTCGATGCTGCCGAGCGTAGCGAGCGTTTGCGGCGCTTGGCGGCCGGGCATTACGAGCTGCTCTATGCGGCGCCGGAGGGGCTCGAAGCCAGCGTGGGACAAGTCCTGAGAGCCATCGACTTGCGGCTCGTGGCCGTGGACGAGGCGCACTGCATCAGTCATTGGGGCCACGACTTTCGCCCAGCGTATCGGAAGCTGCGCGGCCTCAAGCAGCGCTTTCATGTGCCGGTTCTGGCGCTCACCGCGACGGCGACGCCCGTAGTCACCGAGGACATCCAGAAGGAGCTGTCGATGTCGGACGCGGCGGTCTTCCGGGGCAGCTTCTACCGGCCCAATCTCAGGATCAGCGCCTACGCCAAAGGCGACGGACTGGGCGTATCGGTCAAGCAGGCTGTTCTGCGTTTGGCCAGCGCGCGCGTGGGCCAGAGCGGCATCGTGTACTGCTTGTCACGCAAGAAGACCGAGGAGCTCGCGGAGTTCTTGCGCGAGAACGGCATCGGAGCGCGGGCCTACCATGCAGGCCTCGATGCGGACGAGCGCGCACAGGTGCAAGACGCATTTCAGAACGACGACATCGATGTCGTGACCGCGACCATTGCCTTCGGCATGGGCATCGACAAATCGAACGTGCGCTACGTGGTTCATGCCGACATGCCGCGTTCGATCGAAGGCTACTACCAGGAGATCGGCCGCGCAGGACGCGACGGCCTCGAGAGCGACTGCATCCTCTTCTACTCGTGGAGCGAAGTGCGCACCTACGACAAATTCGCTGAGTCGCTGGACGACGATGCGCTCGGCGATCGCATGCGGGCCCAGGTGCGAGAGATGATGGCCCTGGCCGAGGGCAGTGGCTGCCGGCACCGAGCGCTCGTTGGCTATTTCGAGGAGGATCTCGATGCCTGCGGTGAGTCGTGCGATCGCTGCGCCGCTCTCGATGTGCTCGGCGGCGCTCGTGGACGGCGATTCGTGCGTCCCGTGGCTGCTCCGCAGGCAGTGCCAGGCCGGGTATCGATGCGGCCATCGGGCCCGAGGCTCGAGTTCGATCAAGAGCTGTTCGAGCGCTTGCGTCAGGTTCGTCGTGACCTGGCTGAAGAGCGCCAGGTTCCCGCCTACGTCGTCTTCAGCGACGCGACGCTGGTCGAGATGGCGACTCAGCGCCCGCGGAGTCTCGGCGAGCTCGCCATGATTTCCGGCGTCGGCCCGACCAAGCTGTCTCGCTACGGTCAGGCTTTCCTGCGTGTCCTCTGCGAGTGAGGGGGCCGGGCGAGCCGCTTGGGGCAGCACATATTGCGAGGCTCACTCGCAGTGAGCCTCGCCTAGCAGCAAGGGCAGCGCCACCTCGCGCAAAAGTGGCCACCCGTAGCCCGAACGGCCCTCACCTCCGCGGGGCCGGGCGGGCGAAGGGAGGATCAGCGCGAGTGGACTTCGCTGTAGGGTGCTGAAGAGGCGGTCCGGCACCCTGTTGATCCGCGTCCGGGGCGCCGTCGGCGTGCTCTCCGTGGGCACGAGAATCAGGAGCCAGTCACTGGAAAAAGGTGAGCGGCGCGGTGCGGCGTTTGGGGTCCGGGCGAGGAGGGGGAGCGCCGGGTCGGGATCACGCCGCACCGCGCTGGGCTCATAAGCGGTAGTCGGACGTGGTCGAGCGCAGTTGCTCGGAAAGGCCACGAATGTCTTTGGCGGCTCGCTCCAGGTTGCCGGCGCCGGCAGCGTTGTCGCGCCCGGCGCTGGCCAGGGCGCCGAGTGCCTCGGAGATCTGCTGGATGCCGGCGGCCTGCTGAGTCGCCGTGCCAGAAATCTGCCGCACCCGGTCGGACGAATCCTCCAGCGTGCGGGCGAGATCGGTGATCACCTCGCGAACCGACTTGATGGCCCCCATGCCGTCTTTGGCGCGCTTGGTGCCTTCCTCGGTCGACATGACGGCCGTTTGCGTCGCCTTCTGAATGTCGGCCAAAATGCCGCGAATCTGCTGCGTCGCTCGCTTGCTCTGCTCGGCCAAAGTCCGCACTTCGGAGGCCACGACCGCGAAGCCCCGACCCTGTTCGCCTGCCTTGGCCGCCTCGATACTGGCGTTCACGGCGAGCAGGTTGGACTGCTCCGACAGGTCGTTCACCGTCTCGACGATCTCGCCGATTTGCTTGTTCTGCTCGCTCAGCTGCAAGATGCGCTCGGCAATCTCGCGCACGCGTTCCTCGATCGTGGTCATGATGACCGTAGCTCGATCGACCGCCTTGAGGCCGTCGACGCCGGACGCCGCCACACGCTCCGCCGACGTCACGACGTCCTGCGCGTTCTGCGCTGCAGCATGACTCGTGGCCTGGATCTCATCCATGGTCGTGCTGATCTCGGTCACGGTGACCGACTGTTGCGCGGCCGCTGCGGCCGATTCCTTGGCGGTGCTGGCAATTTCTGCAGTGCTGGTCGAGAGCGAGCTGATGCCCGTTTGGAGCTGCCCGACCATCGCGCGCAAACGCTCGGCCATGCGCTGGAACGAGCGCTCCAAGCTGGCCACTTCGTTCTCGCCTTGGCCGATGGAAGACCCCGCAGCCACGGTGAGATCGCCCTTGGCCATGCGCTCGGAGGCCTCCGCCAGCTGGACGATGGGTTTGGTGATGGCGCGCGCCATCAACAGACCACTCACGAGCGCGAGCACGAGGCCGAGGCCCATGGCCGTCCACATGCTGATCTCGGCAGCCTTGCTGCTCTTTTGGAGCTGGGCCACGCCGTCAGCCATGTCACGATGCACGATCTCCTCTGCTTCATCGGCGACGGCCACCAGGTCATCGAATTGCTTGTCGAACTCGATGTCCGCCTGCGTGCCGACACCAGCGTTCTGACCGCGCATCGAGTAGCGGTGCTTCGCCAAACGGTCGAAGTTCTGGATCATGCCGCGCAAGCGCGAGACGCGGTCGCGTACGAGTGGGTTCTGGCTGGCCTTGAACTTACCCTCGGCGTTGATGCCGCCATGCAGCATGGCATCGCAGTACCAGGTCGCGTCGGCGAGCATCGAGTAGACTTGATGCACGTTTTCGCCCTCGTCTCCGCCCATGATTTCCTCGAATTTGAGGTGGGCTTCAGCCGCAGCGAGCTTGATTTCCATGGCCGCGTCACTGAGCGGGGCCAGCTCCTCGCCGACGCGTACGCCGTCGTCTCCGACGGAGATGACGTAGTGGATGCCCGAGAGGCCAGTAGCGCACACCAGCGCGGCCATGATGAAGTACGAGACGATGAGGCGAGTGCCGATGTTGATGTTGCTGAGCATGCTTGTGGTCTCCGACTGTTGAAACTGGCTCCCCCGGGGGTCAAAGCTTGAAGCTCAGACCCGAGAAGACCGAAAAATCATCCGCTGCTTCGGTGAGTCCACCGACGACGCCGGCGTCGAGCTGGACGTAGTCCGTAACGCCGAACGTGAATCCGCCGTCGATGCTGAGCGCGTACTCCGCGCCCTCCTCGCTCGAGTACAAGCCGAATGCTTCGACGTAGGCGCTGAGCGGTCCGACGATTGGATGTCCAATCGTCCACGTGTTCAAGAGCTCGAAATGGTAGTCGGAACCGAGCTCGTTCTTGATTGCGTCGGCCTCGACCATGACGCCAGTCGAGAAGTCGGCCGGCAACGACCAGCCAAAGAGCCCGATCAGACCGCCTTCGATCTGGTCCGTGCTGCCCACTCGGGGAAACGTCAGCCATGGCATGACACCCACGGCAATGGGGCCCGAGTCGTTGCCCACCAAGTTGAACTTCGTGCGCAGGTCCATGTCGCCGGCCCCCCATTCGTGGCCTGTCTCGGTCGGCAAGCCGACGAGCCCATCGATGACGAGCTGAATCTCCCAGAAGTTCGTGATGCCGATCTTCAGGTTGCTGCTCATGAAGCTGTAGCTGTCGACGCCGGCATCCGTCGTGTAGCGGGCCATGTCGAACTCGGCCTGAAAGTGCAGGCGATCGACGGTGTAGGGGCTCTCCGTCACATCGGGTCGATCGGTGCTGAGAGGCCGGAGCGGCTTCGGCGCAGGCGTGGGTTCGGCAGCTGGTGTGCGCGACTCTGCTGGTTCTGATGCAGTTTCCGGCGCAGCTTCCGGCGCAGCTTCCGGCGCAGCTTCCGGCGCGGCTGCCGCAGGTGCAGTCACGGGCTCTTCCGTCGGAGCTTCCGTCGGAGCTTCCGTCGGTTGCTCGGCGGGGTCGGGCTCGGTGGGCACCGGAACTTTCGCGGCAGGTTCCTGCGCCAGTGCAGGGGCTGTAGCCAGCAGCGCTCCGAGAGCGAGAGAAAAGGAGAGCAGAGAGTGTGTCATCGCTGGGTGGCCCTGGTTTGATGGAGAGGTGCTTCGGCGAACGCCCGAATTGCGGCTGCAATCGAGTCGGGTTCGAGTGCGAGTCGGGCGCCACCGAGACGCAGGGCGGCGTCGGGCATTCCAGCGACCACGCAGCTCATGGGCGCTTGCACGACGGTGTCGGCGCCCTTGTTGCGGAGGACGCGCAAGCCCTCGGCACCATCGTCACCCATACCCGTCAGCACGGCAGCGAAGATCTTGCGAATCGCCGCGCTGGCCAGACTCTCGAACAGCACGTCGATGGATGGCAGCTGAAACCGCCGGGCAGGCTCCTCGCTGAGGTGCACCTGCCCGCTCTCGGAAACGACCATGTGTGCGCTACCGGGGGCGATGTACACACGACCGGCCTCTGGCTCTGTCCAGCCGTCGGCGACTCTGCAGTCGTGCCCGGTTTGTGACAGCCAGTCGGCGAGGCTTCTGTCGTAGCCGACGTCGATGTGCTGCACGATGAGGATGGGCGCGGGGAAGGGGCGCGGGAGCCCAGCCAGGATCTGAGCCAGAACGGACGGCCCGCCCGTCGAAGAGCCGAGCGCGACCAGACGGTCGACCCTGCGTTCGGCACTGGGAGCGACGAAGCCGGAGAACTGGGGTGCGCGCTTGCCGACCAAGTCGACGCTAGCGAGCGCCTTGAGCGCACTGGCGAACCGCGCCTTCTGGCGCTCACCTTGTTCGTGATCGGAGAAGCTCGGCTTGGCGAGGACGTCGAGCGCACCGGCGGCGACCGCACGAAACGCCAAGTTGGCGCGCGAAGGATCGAGACCAGTGACGATCACGACGCGGCAGCGGTGCTGCGCCAGAATGCGGCGGGTGAGCTCGACTCCATCCTGTCCCGCGAGCAGGACGTCCATCGTGACCAGGTCCGGTTGCAGCTGTTCGACCAGATGCATGGCCGCCTGTCCGGTACTGGCCTCACCGACGACGTCGAACCCCTCTTCACTGAGGAGGCGACGCAAGGCCAGGCGTGCACTGGGAGAATCGTCGACCAGGATGACGCGTGTCATATGAGGCGGCTCACTGCTTCGAGCAGTGCTTTCTGGTCGAACTGACCTTTGATGATGTATTCATTGGCGCCAGCGCGCGCGCCCTCTTGGATGTCCTCGGGCTGGTCCAAGCTGGTCACCAGGATGATGGGAAGCTTGGCCAGGGCCGGCGTGGCGCGGATGCGGGTGGTGAGCTCGAGACCGCCCATCTCCGGCATCTGTACGTCGCTGACCAAGAGGTCGAACGATCGCTGGCCGAGCGCCGCTAGCGCCAGCGTCCCGTCATCGACGGTTTCCACCTCGTAGCCTGCCCCAGCCAGGATGTTGCGCTCGAGGATGCGACTGGTGAGCGAGTCGTCGGCCACCAGGATGCGCGGACGGCGACGCGCCTCCGGCACCTTGAGGCGATGCGCTTCTGCTTGGCTTCCTTCTCGCCGCATGAGCTGGCTCATGTCGGGCACCAGGGCGAGCTCACTACTGCCCTGCTGGGTGACGCCGATGATGCCGCGCAAGCGACGCACGTTCCAAGGCAGCGCCTTGATGACGAAGGTCGTGTCGCCGATGACCTCATCCACGACCAGACCCAGGCGCGTCGCGCCTTCGGCTACCACCACGATCTTGAGCGTGTCCGGGTCGTCGCTTCTCGTGTCGCCCATCAACGCCGACAGCCAACGCAAGCGGAGCGGCTCGCCGCTCTCGGTCTTGATGATCGTCATGCCTTCGGCGCTACCGAGCTCGCTGGTTGCCACGCGCAAGGTGCGCTCGACGTGCGTACTCGGCAGGACGAAGACCCCGGAAGCCGCGCGCACGGACAGTCCGCGCATGGACACCACGCTGGCCGGCACGGAGATGACGAAGCAAGCGCCACGGCCCCGCTCTGGAGGCGCGAGGCTGACCTGTCCTCCGAGTTTGGATACGGCGTCGCGGACGACGTCGAGGCCGACGCCCCGTCCGCTCAGATTGGTGACCTGCCGCGCGGTCGAGAATCCCGCGGAGAAGAGGGCTGACTCGAGATCGAATGCTCCTTCGGTGCCCACGGCGAGGCCGAGCTCCTTGGCTTTCGCACGAACGCGCGCCTCGTCGATCCCGCGACCATCATCCTTGATGGTCAAGACGACGTTGGCTCCTGCCATCGTTGCGGCCACGGTGACCTCACCGCGCTCTGGCTTTGCCAGCGCTTGGCGCTCCTCCGGCGACTCGATGCCATGGTCCACCGAGTTGCGCATCAAATGCATCAGTGGTTCGCGCAGTGCGTCCAGCACATGGCGATCAATCTCGATCTCGCCGAGGTCGAGCTTGAGCTGCACCTTTTTCCCCGTGTCGCGGGCGGCCTCGGAGATCGTTCGCCTGAGGTGCGGAGCGACGAGCGATAGAGACTGCATGCGCACGGCCCGCATGGCGCGGTCGAAGTCCGCAGTGAGCTGGCCGGAGCGACGAGCCTCCTGCTCTTCTCCTTGCACGAAGCTGCGCAGTTCCGCATGAAACGGTGCGAGCAGCTGTCGAGTGCGGGCGTCGCGCTTGAGCAGGACGCCGAGGTGGTCAGACAGCTGAGCGATGGTGCCGAGCCGCTCACGCACCCGTCCCTGCTGAGCCAGGTGTTCGCTGCCGAGCTCCATCAATCGATCGAGGCGGAGCGAATCGATGCGAATGACACCCGCAGCGTTCTCACCGCTGCGTGCGCTTTCGTCACTGCCGTCGAGCTTGGAGCCCGCAGCGCCGCTCGTCGGGTCGAGCGTCACCGAGCCGTCCCCGGGGGTACCAGCGGCTTGGGTCGATGCAGAGCGCGGCGTTGCCGAGGTGGGAGATAGGGAGGTGGCAGACCGGGAGCTACCGGGCGCGGCGCTCGCGGCACGTCGATCGGGCGGTGCCACGGGTGCTTCGTGCGTGAGAACAGCGAGCACCTGGTCGAGCGTTGGGTGCTCTCCCCCGTGCTCGACGGCTCGGAGACACGCTCCGAGAGCTTCCTCCATGAGGTCGACGGTCTCTTCGCTGGGCGCCAGGCCCTCCCGACGCAGGAGGTCGAGACGGTCTTCGATGGCATGTGCCGCCAGCTCGGCTCGGGCGAACCCACCGAGCCTGAGGGCACCCTTCGTGTTGTGGAACAGCCTGAAGGCGTTCTTGACGAACTCGGGCGCGGTGAGCTTGCCGCTGCCGAACTGGTCGGCCAGCTGGAGCAGGGTATCGAGCGCTTCGCTCGTTTCCTGGCGGACGACCGCCGTCATCTCCGGGTCCAGGACCATCATTGGACGACGAGCTCCGGCGAGGCGAGCAACTTGGGAATGTCGAGCACGACCAAGAGGTCAGCGGTGACACCGAGAGTCGCACGTTGGTCCGAACGGTCACGTGAGTCCGGCTCGAGGATCGACGCCGAAACGGAGCGACAAGCGAGGACTTCGTCGACGGTGAAGCCAATTGGACCTTCGGGCGCTTGGACCACCGCCAAGTGCCGATGCAGGCTCACCCCGCGTACCGTGCAAAGTCGTCCGAGATCGATCACGCTGAGCAGCGTGCCGCGCACGTGGGCCACGCCCAGCACCCAGGGTGGGGTGTGGGGCAGACGAGTCACCTTCGGCAGTGGCACGATCTCGCGCAGGTGGCGCACCGGGAAACCGAAGCGCTCGCCGCCGACGGTGCAGGCAGCGACCTCCAGATCGTCGTCTGCGCGTACGCCTTCGGCCACGGAGGCCGCCAGCTGGACCGCGCGGGCATTCAGGATGCGTTGAATGGCTTCCGGATCGGTGGTCATTGCCACTGGCTCCTCATGAATGCGGCGCTCACGCGCAGCTCCTCGACGCGGGTCGATCTATCGGACAGCTTCTCGTCCCTCGCGCGCTCGGCCAGCTCGCGCTCGAGTGTCTCGAGCTGACGGAGGGCCAGGGCGTCGTCCGCGGCTTCCTTCAACGCCAGTGCGTAGAAGTAGCGCGCTAGCAGATCTCGGGGGTCGAGAAACAGAGCCTGTCGGAAGGCAGCGACGGCGGCGTCGACGTCTCCCTTTTCCATGTGCGAGAGACCGAGACGGCGAAGCTGAGTTGGTGGATCGAGCGCTTCGTCGTCGGCCAGCGTGGTGTCGCAGAGGGGAACGGGCGGCGGCACCGTCGAAGCCGTGCGAGCCATGGATCTTGGCTCGCCGCCGGCACCGCGCACGATGGGCTCCGCTCCGGAGATCAGGTCGAGCAGAGCATCGCCGAGTGAAACGGTGACCTGGGCACTGCGACGGCGAAAGACCGGAGCGTGATCCCGATAGCCCACGAACTCGAAGTCCTCCGCGCCGGGACGCGGATCGGACGGGCCGAGCAGGAACAGGCCACCGGGACGCAGGATGCGCGCGAATGCACGGTGCAGCTCTTGGATGGCATCGAGCTCGAGATAGATGGCGACGTTGCGGAAGCACACCACGTCGAGGCTTTCGGCCGCGTGCCGCAAGGCTCCTGCCTGGCAGGATTCTACCGTGAACTCCACGGCGTCCCTGATCTCCCGCATCGAGAGAACGAGCTCGCCTTTGCCGATGCGCTCGAAGTAAGGGAGACACCAGCCGGGCGCGCCTCGAAACGACCACGCGGTGTAGACCGCACGGCGCGCTCGCTCGACCACGTCCGAGTTCAGGTCGCTGCCAGAGATGCTCACGCGCTCTGACAAGTGTGGGCCTGACGCGCGATGCATCAGCATCGCCAGCGTGTACGGCTCTTCGCCACTGGCGCTGCCGGCGCACCACACGTGTGCGCGTCGCTTCTCGCGTGACCAGATATCGGCCACGTGTGCGGCTGCGGCGTCCAGCTGGGCCGCATTGCGAAAGAAGTGCGTCTCGGGGACGGTGATTCGCCGCAGCGCTTCCGTCATGGCGCGCCGCTGGGCAGCGGCATCGAGCAAACCAGCAGCGTTCGGCTCGGCGCCAACGGCCTCGAGCGCGGCCAGAACGGCGGGTCGCCACTCTTCCTGAGCGCGCAGCCCGTGCTGGCGCGAAATCTCGGCGGTCAAAAGGTCCACGGCGTTCATCAGAGGGATCGCTCCGTGGCGGTCGCCGCAAGGAACACGGAGAGTTCGGTGTGGCGGAACAGTTCGGCGACACCGAGGACCAGCCGCGCGACGGCACCGTCGTTGAACGAGCCGATCACGTAGGGAGCGTGGGGCGCCTCCTGTAGGGACAGGTCCTCCTGGGGCCGGATGACCTTGACTGCACCAACGCGACTCACCACCAGTCCCGCCGTTCCCGACTCCGTCGTCACGACGACGATGAGATCGGAGAGCGCCAGCGTGCGGGCAGCCCCGCCGAGCCGGTGGGCCACGTGGACGACAGGTACGCTCTTGCCACGCAGGTTCAGGGTTCCGAGTACCCAGTCCGGAGCTTCGGGAAGCGGCGAGAGCGTGGCGGCAGGCACGACCTCTTGCACGCGTTCGAGCTCGAGCGCGCCCTTGATCGAGCCTGCGTCGACCAGCAGGACCGCTGCCTCGCGGCCGACCAGTCGCGTGCGTTCGTACGTCTTTTTGAGACGCGCCTCCAGCTGGGCCAAGCGGCCGCGCAGCGCGTCCACTTCGGCCCGTAGTTCCAATTCCTGACTCACGTTCCCTCCCTCACCTCAGAGCTTGCTGCTTTTGCCAGATGGCGCCGCACGACCCGGCGCAGACGTTCGCCATCAGCGCTCTTCTCGAGCGTACCGACCGCGCCTACCTGCTTGGCCGCTGCCTCAAGATCGCTGGGCGGCAGGGATGAGTGAATGAGGATGCGCGTGGGCGTTCGCTCCAGACGCCGCAGAAACCGCGCGAAGGCGGTGCCAGAAAGAGCGGGCATTTCGAGGTCGAGCAGGATGAGGTCCGGCTCATTGGCTCGCAGGTACGACGCGAGCTCAGTGAACGCCGTCAGCCGATCGACCACGTGCTGATCGGGCGCAAGCTCACGTCGTACGAAGTGAAAAACACTTTCGCTGTCGTCCACGACGAGAATGCGCGCCATCCCAACCCTTCCGATTCACCGCGTGAAGCGGCGACCCACAAACCGACCATCCGAGAGCAAGATTGCTCGGGACCCGACCCTCGAGTGCCTCGAGTAGCGAGTCCTCCCCACCCCACGCAGAAGCGCGTGCTGCATGAGTGGTTTGCAAGTGGTGTGCCGACTCGCGCATCAGTGTCGGCGACCCGGCTCGGGTGGCGGGAGCTGGGCCCAAACCGGCTCCAAAGCGCTGGCCGCGGGAAGTGGGCCCCCGCAGCGGGCTCGTGAGCCGGGGTTGACCGTGGGACGTCTGGTCTAGGTTCTGGACGGATCGCGTCTAGATCCTAGATGAGACTGGACGCTCGTCTTCAGGTGCCCAGAGCGAGCCAGCTGACATCGACCCCATGCACCTGGCTGTCGAACCATGTACTCACGAGCAGGGTGAACCCGGCCCGATCGATGTGCCGCGCGCGCACCCGCAGCCGAACGGTGCTGGTCCCGTCGGCGTCGAGCCCCGCCAGTCCGACCTGGACCACCGGCGGGAGCGAGAACTCGCGCTCGAACTCGATGCGGGTCGAAAACTCCCGGTCATGCGCTTCACTCGGGGGGCCGAACAAGGTCCAGCGCGGATGGGACTTGTCGAAGTGGTTGTTGCCGGCGAGGAGCTGAAGGGGCGCGATGGGGTCCATGGTTGCGCCGATCGGAGCCGACGTCCCCCGAGTGGTCAATCCGAGCTCCCCAGCAGTCAGAGTCACGCAGGGGGAACATCCGACATACACCCGAAACGGGGGCGCCGACTCCGACGGTGCAGGGTCAGCCGAGCAGCGTTTCGATCTCGTTCTTGAGCGAGGCCGGTGTGTCGGTCGGCGCGTGACGACTCACCACCTCGCCCTCGCGATCGACGAGAAACTTGGTGAAGTTCCACTTGATCGATTCCGTTCCCAGCATGCCCTTCGCCTCACCCTTGAGCAGGCGGTAGAGCGGATGGGTGCTGGGGCCGTTCACGTCGATCTTGGAGAACATCGGGAACGTGACGTCGTAGGTCGTGCTGCAGAAGTTGGCGATTTCCTGCGCATCACCGGGCTCTTGGGCGCCGAACTGGTTGCAAGGAAAGCCCAAGACCGCGAGTCCGCGCGGTCCGTACTGGCGGTGGAGCTCCTCGAGGCCTTCGTATTGCGGAGTGAAGCCGCAGCGGCTGGCCGTATTCACGATCAAGAGCACCTTACCCTTGAGCGGCGCGAGAGTGGTTTCTTCACCGTCGAGCGTGCGGACGGGCACATCGTAGAGGTCGGTCATGTTGGTCTCGGCTTTGGTCAGAGCAGGTCGAGCACGGCGAGCACCGCCGCACGATCCACGTAGTACTGCGGGGAGAGGCCGTCGATGGTCATGTGAACCGCGAGCTGGTCACCGTGAAGCGACAGTGCCCCGAACGTCACCGTCAACGTGCGCGGCTTGCCATCGCCGGCGTCGTAGACTCCCTCGAGGCGGAGTTCCGTCGGGCCCGCGCTGGATGTGCCGCTGGTCACGCCCTCCCGGACGGCAGCGATGGGCGACAGTCTCGAGAGCGCCTCGACGAGGGCCGAGCCGAGCTCTCGAGGCGAGTCATCGCTCGGGACGAGCTCACCACCGAGTCGCTGGAAACGGTAGGTCACGCCGCGCGCGCTGACGGAAAGGTCGCTGAAGCCCGTCGGGTCCCACCGTCCCGGGCGCAATGTCTCGACCGACGTCTCGAGTGTGCGAACCACTTCGGGCGCCAGGATGAACTCGGTCTTGCGTCCTCCGAGCGCAGCCAGGTACCCGCCTCGAACACGTGGCCCGATGCGCAAAGTGAACGGTCCGCTGGCACGTGCTTCGACCTGCAGCTCGAATCGCGGCTCGAAGGGACGGGCACTGGCTTTGGTGATGCGGATCGCACGGAGTGGCGAGAGTGCGGCCAAGGTTGCATCGACCAGACCGGGATCGGCCTCGTCGCCGACGAGTTCGAGTGCGTCTCCCTGGCGCCGCAATTCTTGACGCCCCAGGCGGGGTCCGAAGGTGACGAGCCTCTGCACGTCCTCGGGCCGCACGTTCATGACTTCGAGACTCTCGTACCAGGCGGCGCCTGGGTCGAGCAGCCAACGCGCCCGCTCGCTCAGGAGTAGACAGACTCCGTCGTCCTCTCGGCGCAGGAGGCTTCGGTCGCCGTCGCTCGAAAGTGTGAACGACAGTTCACGACCGCCGGACGTCCCTTCGGGCTGGCCTACGATGCGCAGTGTCCCGACGACATCGCCGCCGCAAGGTACGTCGGCGAGTACCAGATCGGTCAACTCCTCGAGGTACTCATTGCCTCGCTCCAGCGTGACGGGGCCGGGGTCGGGTGTGATGCGGCGGAATGCGGCCCCGTCTCGGATGAGGTCGAGCGTCGCCTTGGGCTCCTTGATGACGACGTGGTCGATCTCGTCGGCGGCGAGGGGCCAGGGGCCATGCAGAACCAGGTCGCGCGGACCGAGCGCGGATTCCAGCATTTGAGTCGTGCAGCCAACGAGTGGGTCTGGCGAGGTGCGCACCACCTGCATCAGGCCAGGATGTCCAGCACACTCGCCGCCAATCTCGAGCCTGACTTCCGGGCCGCTTTCGGGAACTTGGACCACCACGATGGGCGGCTGAGCGGGCGCTCGGGCTGCATCTGGGTACTCGTCGAGGCTAGCTCGAGCGAGCTGGAAGAAGAGGCCGTCCACGCGCGCCGGATCGGCCCGCAGCTGGCGTGCAGGCGACAGCGCGGGGCGACCAGGCAGAGTCGTCTCGGCAGCCGACTGGGTGACGCGGAAACCGAGCGCATCGGCGACGAGCAGCGTCTGAACGGCAGGCGAGTCGGTGAGGGGTGGCCGCGTGATCGAGAGCGACCTGGTCTGGGTCTTGCCGTAGGGGAACAAGAGACGGCCGCGCAGGTGCTTGGCATCCTTCGAGAGAGCTGCAGCGAGTGAGTCGGGGATGACGCCAGCACGTTCAGTCCCGTCGTCCCCCGTGGTGTGCGCGTAGCGCGCTCCCGCCGGACTCGCAGCCGGGCCGCCGATCACGACTCGATAGGTCGCCGAGTCCATCTCGACTTCGAGTACGAGCTTGGGGGCCGCGGGAGCAAAGGCATCCTCGGGCAGCTGAGCGCGGCTCATGGTCCGCAAGAACGCGCTGAAGTCCAGCGTTCTGAGCAGGCTGGCGAGCTCCGCTCGGTCGACCTCCGCTCGGTCGTTGGGGGCCGTCTCCAGCGCCCCAATGCGATAGTCGTGAAGGTCGCTACTGCGTAGGTTGCGGCGCAAGACCAACGTGCTGTCGCTCGCTCCGCCTTCCGAGATCGCGATCTTGCGCACTCTGGCCGGGTCGAAGACCGGGAGCACATTGGTGTCGCGCCCAACGCGGTCGAGGGTGGTCGTGTGGCGCCGCGACGCCCAAAGGTAGCCGGCGAGCACGACAGCCATGACGACCAGGATGGCCGCTTCGAGGCGGGAGCGAGCCAGCGTCACGCAGCGTCTCCTTTGTCTGCCTTCGCGCGTGCGCGCGCTTCGTTCTTGTTCCGCTGCCAGAGGACCCAGAGACCGACGAAGAACGCAGCCCCGGGCATGTAGAGCATCACGTAAAGGAGCACGTCTGCCAGCGACTCTTCCGTCAGAGCGAGGCCTGCCGGCAGGGGGTCGTCGTCGGGGATTGCCAGCGCAACCGGGCGCGCCGCCACCCAACCCAGCGCTTGCTCGGTGAACGCGCGGTTGCCCAAGAGCGCCGGATCACGGAACGATCGTGAGTCGGCCAGGTTGGAGGTGCCGACCAGCACCGCCCGGACTTCTTGCCCGCTGCTGGAGAGCGCTCGGGTGGCGGCGGCCAGAAGCGGGCGCTCTTTCGGGCCGGCATCGGGTAGCACCACCTCGGCACCGAGGCGGTCGAGGACGGCGGCCTGCTCACTCGCGCTCAGCAGAGGCACCGCGCTCGAGGCCGGCGTAAGTCGGAGAGGCTGGGCTGCGACCAGCACGGCGTGCCTGTCGAGGCGCATGTCCTCCGACGACAGACCGCTCGTGACCGGATGCGGGTGCACCTGCGCCAGGAACGCCTCGCCGATGCCCTGTGGCAGGCGTCGCGCGGGATCCTGCTCGAGGACGAAGCCGCGCGGGAGCTCGATGCCGAAGTGGGCCGTGAGCTTGGCGAGACCCGACGCCGCCAGGGCGCCGTTTGCATCGACGATCGGATCGAGAAAGAGCAGAAAATGCGCGCCGCGGTCGGCCGCAGCCAGGAGCGCCTGTTCATGCTGGCTCGGGAGCGGTGATTTGGGCCCCACGAGCGCGACTACGCTGCAGTCGCGGAGTGCGAGGTCCGGGCGCGGAACGTCGAGCGGCGTGCGCAGGGGCTCGAGGTTCTTCACGTCGAGGCTTCGACGCAGCTCGAGCAGGCCATCATCGGCGCCATCGTCGAGGCTCTTCTCTCCGTGGCCCGTGACGAAGCAGACCGTGGCTCGTTCCGAAGCCTGCACACGCAAGATGGCCTCGCCCAATGCTGCTTCGAGGCGTGGGCGCCGCCGACCCTCCGCGTCGACGACGTAAAGCTCGGACATGGAGACGAACCAGCTTCGGCCTGACTGCCGCACGAGGAGCGCCGCCTCTGGAACCTGCCCCGCCTCGGCGACGCTCCGACCCGCTACCTCTTGCTCCTTGGCCAGGGCCAGGTACTCCGCCGCGTCGCGATCGGGATCGATGAACCGTACGGAGAGGCGCTCCGAGTAGCTGGAGAAGGCCGCGAGGAGGTGTTCGAGGTCGACCCGCAGCGGGTGCGCCTGGGGCAGCAACACCACGACCTCGAGCGGCGCCTCGAGGCCGTGCACGAGGGTGCGGGTGGCCGGAGAGGGAGAAAATCGCGCGCCCGGGCTGAGATCCCAGCGCTCGTACGACCGTGCCGAGAGTACGTTGACCTCGCACAGCAGAATCCCAGCGGCGAAGACCGCGAGCGCCGACCAAGCGCTCCGATCGGCGATCGCCCGGCGGCAAGCGCGCCAATAGCGCCGCCGCAGGGTCATGACGTCTCCCTCCAGGACTCGACCACTCGGGTAGTGACGTAGAGGGCCCAGATACCGAGGGACAGATGAAGCACGAGACGCCGGGAGTCCAAGAGGCCGCGGGATGTCTCTTCCAGCAAGGTCGTCAGCGACAGATAGGCGGAAACGTCGCGGAGCAGCCCATCGTCGAGCACGTACTCGCCGATGCCGAGCACGAACAAGCCAAACTGCAAAAATACGCTGGTGAGGAGCGCCACGAGCTGGCTTTTTGCCAGTGCGCTCATGAGCGTCCCGAGCGCCAGATAGCTGGCGCCAATCAAGAAGATGCCAACGTAGCTCACCGTGAGCACACGGGGCTCCACGACGCCCGTGCCACGCAGGATGACCGCGTAGAGCAGCGTAGGCAGCCAGATCAGCGCGTAGGTCAGCAAGACGGCTGCGTACTTGCCGAGCACGAGTGAGCTCGAGCCGATGGGCGCTGCCAAGAGGACTTCGATCGTGCCGGAACGACGCTCTTCGGCGAAGGCCCGCATGGTGAGCGCTGGGCACAGCAAGAGGAGAGTCATGGACAGAAGGACGGACTGCTGACCGAAGTACGCCTGGAGCGGCCCCACGGCGCCCTCCTCTGCCCCGAGCGCAGCCGAATGCAGGACGATGCTGTAGAAGACGCCTCCCTGAACGAGCAAAAATGCAGTCAAGAGCACCCATGCCAATGGGGTGACCCAAAGGCTCAGGAGCTCGCGGCGGCAAATGGTCCAGCTAGCGCTGACTAGCCTCACGGCTCCCCCTGCGTGGCGGCTTGGAAGACGTCGTGCAGTGCAGCACGCCTGGGCGTCGCTGCTTCCACGATCACACCACGCTCGAGCAGCGCCCGGAGCAGGCGATTCATCGCTCCTGCGTCGCCGTGCCCGGTGAGTGTCAACGTGTCCGCGTCGAGATTCTCGAGCTCGACCCGCCCGGCTTGGAGCGTCTGGGCAACGGCTGCTTCGACCTCGGCGCGCGGGCCTCGCACCTTGAGATCGAAGTCCCCCTGCTGCGGACGCTGCAGCTCTTCGAGCCTGCCCTCGAGCACCAGCTTCCCGCGCGCGAGCACGATCACACGTTGGCATGTAGCCTCGACCTCGCTCAAGACGTGGGTCGACAGCAGTACCGCACGGTCCTTGGCGAGCTCGCGTACGAGCTGCCTGACTTGCTCGACTTGATTGGGGTCGAGACCGGCCGTGGGCTCGTCGAGCAGTAGCACTTCGGGCCGGCCCAAGAGCGCAGCAGCCAGCGCAACACGCTGTCGGAAACCCTTGGACAGGTGCCCGATGACGGTACCGAGCGCGGACGTCGCGTGTGCTTGCTCCGCCGCCTCCCTGATGGCGGCTGGCAAAGCTCGCCCGGCTACGCCCATCAGACGTGCACGAAAGGCGAGATACTCCTCCGCCGTCATCTCGGGGTAGAGCGGGGCGTTCTCCGGCATGTAGCCGATGTGGCGCCGCGCCCCCATGGGGTCTAGGGAGAGGGGACGTCCCATCACGCTCACTTGACCCGACGTGGCGCCTAGGCTGCCGGTGAGTAGGCGAAACGTCGTTGTCTTGCCCGCACCGTTGGGGCCGAGGAGGCCTACTGCCTCCCCCTGATTCACGCGGAAGCTCAGCTGAGAGACGGCAACGACGTCGCCGAACGTGCGGGTGAGGTCAAAAGCTTCGATCACGTCAAAGTGGCCTCGGCCGCCGCCATGCAAGCAGGCGAACGCGGGTGCGGCAAGCAGCGTCTCATCCTCGCGCCGATCCGCGCGCAGGATGGCACCGCGACTCTGCCGCGACACCCCATGCATGGAGGGTTTCGCGCCGCCCCGAGGTCGCCGCCGCTGCCGGGGGCTTCAGCCGGGGGCTTCAGCCGGGGGCTTCAGCTACGGCAGACTGTCGCTGATGGCAGCGTAGAACGACTGTCCGAGCGCTGCATAGCCGGCGTCGTTCGGGTGCAGATTGTCTGCCATGAGGCCTGACTGCCAGTTCGCCACGTCGTAGATGGCAGCGTAATTGTCGACGAAGACGACGTGATCGCCAGCGGCCGCTCGATCTGCCGCGGCCTCGGCCACACCGGCGTTGTACTCGATGATCTTCGCGTTGGTCGACGTGTTGATCACCGGCACCACCGAAGCCACGACCACCAACGTATCGGGCGCACGCGTGGTGATGTCGTCGATCAAGTTGCCCAGTCGCGTGGGTGCATTCGCGACGTCCACGTTGCCGTTGATGTCGTTCGTGCCGATCATCAAGAGCACGATGTGAGGCTCGAAGTCCTCCAGTGCATTCTGCGTGATGGCACCCGAGATGCCGGAGTGCCCGGAGTCGGTGTCGATGGTGTACCCGCCGTGTCCCTCGTGGTTCCGAGGAAATGGCGTGCCGTCCACGTTGTCCGGACCGTTCGGATTGGCTGCCCCGACGAAGGTGATGCTCTTGTCGTCGTTCAGCGCTTGGCGAAAGAGCTCGACCCGATAGCCGCCGCCGGACGAGGCGAACCCTTCGGTGATCGAGTCACCGAGAGGCAGGATCACACACGGCGTGCCGGCCGGCGGGCACGGTGTGAATCCAGCGACTCCGCCCGTCCCGAGATCGCCACCGCTGCCGCCGACCTCTTGGCCGCCGCTGCCCGCTGAGGCTCCTCCGGTTCCGCTTCCGCCGGAGGCTGCGCCGCCCGATGCACCGCCGCTCCCGAGCGTTCCACCTCCGGCCGGCGCCCCACCACTTGCGGGCGCTCCGCCACTCCCTGGCATGCCGCCGCTCGACGGCGGGCTTCCGCCCGAGGAGCTACCTCCGGTCGAGTCCGGCGGGCCGCCCCCCGAGCCGAGATCGCTGGGTGCCGGTGTGGTGGGGTCGCATGCCCCCAGGCCGTGCAGGACGAAGAGAGGAGCGAACCAGCGCGTGGTGGCGCTGGAGCGCCGCCGCACTGAACTCGAGATGTAAAGCGGCGAGTCAGTCATGGGATGGGCAAGCCCACGGCCATCTCACTCACCGTCCGCCGCGACGAAAAGGGGCGGGAGATGACCTCCCCCCCATGAATCAATCCAGCGCCAGGCGAACTGGCGGGTACCGTCTGGCGGGTACCGTTACTCCTCGGCTGCTGCCGCGCCGTGGCACTGCTTGAACTTCTTGCCGGACCCGCAGGGGCAGAGGTCGTTGCGACCGACCTTGGGCTCCTCGCGGCGCGCCGGCTTGCTTTGCGCTGCCAGGCGCGCCTGATCCAGATCTGCGGGTGCCGCGGGCGCCGGTGCGGGCGCGGGCGCGTCCCCGACGTGACGCGCGACGGCGCGGTCGAGCTCGGCGTGCTGCTTCTCTTCGGCTTCGCGTTCGAGCTCGGCGATCTGTTCTTGTCCCTTCACTTCCGTGGTGAACAGGCGCTCGACCACCTTACTCGAGACGTTGGCCATCATGTTCAAGAAGAGCGTGAAGCCTTCCTTCTTGTACTCGTTCTTGGGATCTCGCTGACCGTAGCCGCGCAGGCCAATGCCGTCGCGCAGGTGCTCCATGTTCTGCAGGTGGTCGACCCAGGCCTGATCGATCGCCTGCATGTAGAGCCAGCGGAACACACGGAGCACGAGGTCGACGCCCATGGCGCGCTCGCGCTCCAAATAGATCTTCTCAGCTTCGGCGAAGAGAGCCCGGAGGACGGCGCCCTGTTCACCCAGGTGGTCGATATCGATCGCGAGTGGCTGCGCGAAGAGTTCCTGGAAGGCGCTGGCGACGCCCTTCCAATCCCAGTCTTCCGGCAGCTTGCGCTCCGGGCAGCATTCCTCGACCACCGCGGCGAGCACGCGGTCGATCAAGTCGAGCAGACGTTCGCGTTGCTCGCTCAATCCGCGCACGACCAAGTCTTCGAGCTCGTCGAGCACGCCATCAGGGGTCCGCTTCTTGCGGGTCTCCAGGTCGAGCTTCACGCCCCAGAGGTGGTAGGCCTCGTACTGAAGCTGCTCGAGGTCCTGCAGCGCCCCAGCTCGTGCGAGGTCCTCGCGGGTGGGGGAGCGCCGCTTGCCTTCTGCATCCACGGCGGCCGGCGGATGCTCGGTGAAGAGGGCAATGAGCTGAGCTACGAGGGGCCCGATGCGTTCACGGATCTCGGAGCGCACTTCGACGACGCGGATCTTTCCGGTCGGATTGCCGAGCTCGTCTTGCTCCTCGGGTCGATAGCGCCCGACGCTGAGCTGTTGCCGGAGCGTGTAGAGCGTCCGACGCTGAGCGTTCATGACGTCGTCGTACTCGAGCGTGTGCTTGCGAATGTCGAAGTTGCGCTCCTCGACCTTGCGCTGCGCGTTCTCGACGCTCTTGGTCACCCAGGGGTGCTCGATGGGTTCGTCGTCGGGCATGCCCATGCGATCCATCAGGCTTTTCACCCGATCACCCGCGAAGATGCGCATCAGGTCGTCTTCGAGCGACAGGTAGAAGCGGCTCGAACCTGCGTCGCCCTGGCGACCTGCGCGACCGCGCAGCTGGTTGTCGATGCGTCGTGACTCGTGGCGCTCGGTGCCCAGGATGTGAAGGCCGCCGAGCTCGAGCACTTCCTCGTGCTCCCGCTTGCACTCGGCTTTGACCTCCGCCACCTCGGCCTCGAACCCAGTCGGATCGGCATCCGGATCCTTTCCTGCCTGCAGGAACTTCCAGCGCGCGAGCATCTCCGGGTTGCCACCGAGCATGATGTCGGTGCCGCGGCCTGCCATGTTGGTGCTGACGGTGATGGCTCCCTTGCGTCCCGCTTGCGCGACGACGTAAGCCTCATTTTCGTGCTGTTTGGCGTTCAGCACGTTGTGGGGCACGCCCTTCTTCTCCAAAATACGGCTGAGCGCGGCGCTCTTCTCGACGCTGGTCGTGCCGACGAGCACCGGGCGCCCCTCTTCGTTGAGCTCGAGGATCTCTTTGACGACGGCGGTGAATTTCTCGCGTTCGGTCTTGTAGACGACGTCTTCTGCGTCGACGCGCTGGATGGGGCGGTTGGTCGGAATCGTGACCACGTCGAGCTTGTAGGTCGACATGAATTCCGCCGCTTCGGTCTGCGCCGTACCCGTCATGCCGCCGAGCTTGCCGTAAAGGCGGAACAGATTCTGGAAGGTGATGGTCGCCATCGTGCGACTCTCTTCCTGAATGCGAACGTTCTCCTTGGCCTCCACGGCCTGGTGCAGGCCATCGCTCCAGCGTCGTCCCGCCAGCACGCGGCCGGTGAACTCGTCGATGATGAGCACCTTGCCGTCGGGCGACACCATGTAGTGCTGGTCGCGCTTGTAGAGCGCGTGTGCTTTGAGCAGCTGGTTGAGGATGTGAAGCGACTGGACGTTGACGGGATCGTACAGATTGCGGACTCCCGCGAGCTTCTGCACGAGCTCGATGCCGTCGTCGGTGAACGTGGCGGAAAAGCCCTTCTCGTCGACGTTGTAGTGCTCGTCTTTGACCAGCCGCGTGACGACTTCGTTGATCGTCTTGTACTTCGCACTGGCTGCTTCAGCCGGGCCGCTGATGATGAGCGGGGTGCGCGCTTCGTCGATGAGGATGGAGTCGACTTCGTCGACGATGGCGTAGTGCAAGCTGCGCTGGACGTGCTCGAGCGCGCTGTCCTTCATGTTGTCGCGCAGGTAGTCGAAGCCAAACTCGTTATTTTGGCCGTAGGTGATGTCGGCGCGGTAGGCCTTGATCTTGTCGGCGTTCGGCTGCTGCGAGAGGATCACTCCTGTCGAGAGACCGAGCCAGTTGTAGAGTCGACCCATCCACTCGGCGTCGCGGCGGGCGAGGTAGTCATTGACCGTGACCACGTGAACGCCGCGTCCCTCGAGCGCGTTCAAATACACAGCCAAGGTTGCGACCAGCGTCTTGCCTTCGCCGGTGCGCATCTCGGCAATCTTGCCGTCGTGCAGCACCATGCCGCCCATGAGCTGCACGTCGTAGTGCCGCATGCCGAGGACGCGGCGCGAGGCTTCCCGGCAGACCGCGAAGGCCTCCACCAAGATGTCCCCCGTGGGCGCCCCCTGGTCGAGCTTTTCCTTGAATTCCGGGGTCTTGGCCTTCAGCTCGTCATCGCTCAACTTCTCGATGCTGGCCTCGAGGCGGTTGATGCGCTCGACCAGCGGCTGCATCTGCTTGATGGAGCGGTCGTTGGCGTTTCCAAAGAGCCTTTTGGCGACCCAGGTCAACATGGCGGGCAGAACCTAGTGTCTGACACCCCCAGCCGCTAGCCCGGCCGCTCGCAGGGTGCTGAAAAAAGCAACCTGCCGAAGAAAACCACCGTGCCCGCGCGGGGCGGCCGCGGGCGAAGCGGCGAAAACCCCGCACGAGTGGGGTTCTTCATGCCCATCACGCTCTTTCGATCCGCGTGGAGGAGCACGCAGGGTGCCGAAACGGTGGTGCCCCAAAAAGCGCGGCGCTGGAGGGCGCCCTCCGTTTCTCGTTGTGAAAGCGCTTTCCCGTGTGCTAGGCCCCCCGAGAGCTGCTTTCTTTGGTGGATTGACTCGGCCTCCTTCTCGCTCGACATGACCTGCCCCCTTCGCGCAGTCCTTCTCGTCTCCTCCCTGGCCTTGCTGGCGGCGTGCGGCCCCTCCGGACTGGTCGGGCCCGACGGCCAGCCCCCGGTTGGAACGGGTGGCATGGGCGGCGCGCCCCCCACGCCGGTCGAGGAAGCCAGCGAGGTGTCGCGCTTTCGGCGGCTGACCCACCGCGAGTGGGAGCGGACGGTCCAGGACCTGCTGCGGCTGGATGAACTGCCCGGGCACTCCGGTGGCTTTCGACTGGATCCGCAGCAGGGAGGCTACTTGTTCGAGGGCAACGGAGATGCGCTCGAGGTCGATCAGAATCTGTGGAACGGCTACCAAAGGGCCGCACTGGAGCTGGCCGCTCGCGTTGCACTCGATCCCGCGCTGCTGGATGCCATCGTGCCGCCGGAGGGCACGATGAGCGACGACGAACGCGCGGCGCTCTTCATTCGCGAGTTCGGCGAGCGCGCTCACCGCCGCCCGCTGACCGACGAGCAAGCCGATGCCTACGGCGCGCTCTACGAGCAAGGCCGCGACGCGTACACTGACGTGAGTGGCTTCGCGGCGGGGGTGCGCTTGGTGCTCGAAGCTTTCCTACAGTCCCCGTACTTTCTCTATCGGGTCGAAGAGTCGAGTGGTGAGCCAGGCGACGCGGTAGCACTCGACGACTACGAGCGCGCGGCTCGTCTCAGCTACTTCCTCTGGGGCACGATGCCCGACGACGAGTTGCTCGCAGCCGCTGCAGCGGGCGAGCTCGGGGATGCCGCAGGCGTACGCGCTCAGGCGGACCGTTTGATGGCGGACGCGCGGGCGGCCGATCTCCTGGTGCACTTCTTCGAGCGAGTGCTGGAGGTGGAGCGCTATCAATCCATCAAGCCTTCGTCATCCGCTTTTCCCGATGTCGGAGCCGGCTTGCCGGAGTCGGCGATCGGCGAGACGGCGCGCTTCGTCGAGGGCGCTTTGTATGAAAATGCCGGAAATCTCCGGGATCTGCTGACCTCGACCACGACCTACGTCGACGAGGAGCTGGGGCGCATCTACGGCATCGAGGGTGAGTTCGACGTGAGTTTTCAAAGTGCCGAGCTCGATGAGGACCAGCGCCGCGGCATTCTGACACAGGTCGGCTTCTTGGCTTCGCACGCCACGAGTACCCAACCTGATCCGATCCATCGCGGCGTCTTCGTGGCCCGACGGGTCGCCTGCATTCCGATCTCGGCGCCACCCGACGACATTCCTCCGTTGCCGCCGAGCACGACCAACAAGACCAACCGCCAGCTCGTTGCCGAGCACACCGAGGCGGAGGGCACGGCGTGCCGCAACTGCCACGCCGAGTACATCAACCCGTTCGGCTTCGCGTTCGAGAACTACGACGCAGTCGGCGCCTATCGGGACATGGACGGGGACTTCCCGGTCGACGCCTCGGCCGTCGTCTGGCTGGACGAGGAGCAAGTGAGCGTCGATGGCGCGGTCGACTTGGCCGAAGCGCTCGCGGACAGTCGGCAAGTGCACGAATGCTTCTCGGGTCACCTGCTCACGTACGCCCTGGGCCGGTCTCGCATCCCGGGCGACGAAGCGTTCATCGCCGAGCTGGGCGGCCTCTCCCTCGAGCAGGCAGTTTCGTTCCGGGAGCTGATGGTGGAGGTATCCGTTGCCATCGCCCAGATGGAGCGCGTCGTGGCGCCCACGGAGGAAGAGCGATGAAGTCGAAGCAGCCCCCGATGCCCCTGGATCGCCGCACCCTGGGAGCGAGGCGACTCGACCGTCGCGTCATTCTCAAAGGTCTGGGCGGGGCCACCTTGGCGCTCCCCTGGCTCGAGACGTTGGCACCGCGTCGAGCCAGCGCGGCGGATTCGGTCGTACCGCCGTTTGCCATCTTCTTCCGACAGGCCAACGGCGTGGCCGCCCTCCAGGAAACGCTGGAAATCGGCAACGAACCGGAGCGCTTTTGGCCGCGGGAGGTGGGGGCGCTCACTCCAGAGAACGTGGCGGGCCGTGCGCTCGAGGAGCTGGGGCCGCATCTGCCGAAGATCCTCGCCATCAAGAACGTCAACGCGGCGGACTTCGACTACGGCGATGGTCATGCGCGCGGTGCGTTGCAGGGGCTGACGGCGCAGGGGCCGGTCGTCCTCTCGGCGGGCGGGGACTCGGAGGCCGCGGGGGAGTCATTGGATCACCGCATCGGTCGCGAGCTCAACTCGGAAGGTCGGGACTCCCTCTTCCTTTACGCAGGTGCGCCCCAGGGCTGGCTTGGTGGCCCCTGCATCTCGTACCGCGGAGCGGCCAACCGCCGGAGCGCGCTCGTCCACCCTCACGCCGCGTATTTGACCATGATCGGCGGCGGCACCGGCCTGAACGAGGAGGCAACGAGCGAGCTTTCTGCGCGCAATCGCTCCGTCAACGACCTGGTGCGCGAGCAGCTCGGCACGTTCTTGGCGCGCACGGACCTGTCGGCTCGCGATCGGGAGCGGCTCGACCTGCATCTGACCAGCATCCGCGACCTCGAGAACACCCTGGCCTGTCAGATGTCGGAGAGCGAAGAGCGGGCACTCGACGGGCTGCTCGGCTACGACGGCACCGATGGAGACCTCGTGCTCGAGGGGGCACGCGCCCACATGGACGTTGCTGCCCTCGCCGTCGCTTGCGGATTCACGAGGTCGGTCGCGATCCAGGTCGGCAACGGCAACGATAGCCTGACGCGCTACTGGGACGATGACGGCAACATGATGGAGAACTTTCACTACGTCTCCCATCGCCGCGCTAGCCACGACGACATGGGCGCCATCCTCTTGAACTCGGACGTGCTCCACAGTCAGGTCGATCGCCAGTTTGCCCGCACCTTCGCTCACCTCTTGGATCGACTCGCATCCTATCCGGTAGGTGAGGGAACCCTGCTCGATTGCGGCGTAGCCGTTTGGTATAACGATCTATCGAACGGCCCTGCGCACGGTCCGAATGGGGTGCCCTACATTCTTGCCGGCAGCGCCGGCGGCTACTTCAAGCAAGGCGAGTACGTCGACACCGGTGAGGAGGGCTGGCTCGGAGCGCGAAATCATGCCCGCGTGCTCAATACCATCGCGACGGCCGTCGGCTGCCGCACCGAGGGGAAGGACGTCTGTGACGACTTTGGTGACGAGACGCTCGATCGGACACCTCTCGATCTACTGGCCGCTGGCTAGCGGCGGTACGGGGCGCCGCTCAGCCTGCGCCGCTCAGCCTTCGCCGCTCAGGCGCTTGCGTGCTTCCGATTGAACGCCGGTGTCGGCGGCGGTCGGCTCGGACCCCGATACGGCGGGCTCGCTGGGCGCTTCGGGCTCGCCCGTGGCGAGACGGCCGAGCAAAGCGGTGAGGGCAGCCAGCGTGTAGGGCTTGGGCAACACGTCGTCGAACGGCGTGCCTGAGTGTACGAAGTCGGTCCCACTCGAGAGCACCAGGCGGCCGGTGTAGCCGACTCGGCGCAGCTCCTCGGCGAGCTCCGTTCCGCTCATCGCCGGCATGGATTGATCGGTGACGATGAGCCAGAAGCGCGCTGGTTCTTCACGCACCAGGGCAATGGCTCGATCTGGCGACCCGACGCAAACGGCCGTTTCGCCTTTGCGTGCCAAGAGGCGGCCCAGCACGCCGCCGACGGCGGCTTCGTCGTCCACGACCATGACTTCCTCGGCTCCCGTGACACTCGAGCCCTCGGCTGACGTCGTGTTCAGTGGCTCGGCGCTCATGCGTGGCACGCTGAGGGCAGGTTGCGGAGAGGTGGCGAGGGCTCGCGGCAGGAGGATTTTCATCGTCGTGCCGTGGCCAGGCTTCGAATCCACGACAATCGCGCCGCCACAGTCGGAGACGATGCCGAAGACCACACTCAGGCCGAGGCCGGTGCCCTGCTCGCGCGGCTTCGTGGTGAAGAACGGTTCGAAGATGCGCGCTTTGGTGGTCTCGCTCATGCCGACGCCCGTGTCCGAGACTTGGATGGCGACATAGCTTCCCGGCGGCAGCTGGCCGCTCGGTTCCGTGAGCTCGACGGCGCGCACCTGGAAGTGGATGCGGCCAGACCTGTCACCGATGGCGTGAGACGCGTTGGTCCCCAGGTTCATCAGAACCTGGTGCATCTGACCCGGATTGATCTCGACCAGCAGATCGCGCTCGATCGTCACATCGGTCGTGTGGCGAGCGGGCAGAGCTGCGCGCAAGAGGTCGGCGACCTCTTGGACGAGCGCTCCGCAATCGACCGGCTCGGTGCGCGTCGAATCCTGGCGGGAGAAGGTCAAGATGCGCCGCACGACATCGCGCGCCCGGATGGCGGCGCCCCGCAAGTTTTCCACCGAATGCTGCCCGTCTTCGTTGAGCGACTGCGCGGCGAGGAGCTCCGCATGGCCGAGGACGGCGGTCAGCAGATTGTTCATGTCGTGGGCGATGCCGCTCGCCAGCGTTCCGAGCGACTCCAGCCGTTGCGTCTGCGCCAACCGCTCGGAGAACGCGCGATTTTGCGCCTCGGCCAAGAGCAGGCGCTCGCGATCCTCGAGCAGCAGGCTTTGACGCACGATGGCGACGATGACGACGCCTCCCATCGAGCTGCCGATGGCCAAGCGAACCGCAGGCAGGAGCTCCGTGGAGAGAGCGACCGCGCCCGCTGCTGCCACGACGAACGCAATCGGCAACGTCTGCGTGAGGAGGCGGTACGCATGACCGAGGCCACCCGTGGCTTCGTCTCTGCTGGGACGATACATGCGGAGCGCGACGGCGAAGAACAATGCGCCGTACGAGAAGAGGTAGTTCAAGGCGACGCCGTCTCCGAGCGTGCCTTCCAGTGTTGCCAGGTTCCACGCCATCCACAGCAGTCCCTGCGAGAACAATGCGAGGCCGAGCAGCCAGCCGCCGCGCCGCAGTACCCGTCCCAGGTGAACCAGACAGAGCAAAAAGAGCCCGGTCGCGCCCAAAAGCGCGGTCGGGTAGGCCACCATCACGGCCAGCGTGAAGAGGTCGGCTCCGGCGCGGCGCGGCAGGTAGGCGGCGAGCGTCAGGGCAAGGACGACCAGTGTGACTCCGAGCGCATCGAGGAAGACGGCGACGCGTTGGCTGGAGGTCGCGTCCCGCAGCAGCTGCCAGATCGCGATGATGGAGAGGGGCCCCACGAGCACGAACAGGGCGTCGGAGGGGCCGGGGAACGGATTATAGTTGGCGAAGACCTGCAGATCCCACAGGAGCTGCCCACCGAAGAGCGCCCCCATGGCGAGGCTGAACCAGGTCTTGCTCGCGCGCTCCACGCCGGACGCGCGCCCACGGCCGAGCCAGCTCAGGCAAGTCGCAGTTCCATAAGCGACCGTCCAGTGCACGTTGTCCCAGAAGCGGACGAGGCGGGCATCGTCCGTGAGCCGGGTCAAAAGGACGGCCAGCGTGACCACGGTCGCACCGGTGGCGAGCGTGACCACCTCGGCGCGTGACCAGGGTAGGTCGCTGGCTGGCGGCTGGGTGCTCTGCCTTTGCGAGCCCTCCCGCTGTGCGCCGCTCGGGGCCGTCATGGGACCCTTAGCGTATCACTCCGGTCAGGATGGTCACCGGTTCCGCGGGCGCCCCGGAACCCCGGGGCGCCGGCAGGCCAGCCACACCCCGCCACACGAGGCGTCCCCTCCCTGGTAGGGCAAAGCCTTGCCCTTGCCAGAATAGGGCGCTCGTCAGGCGCCGCGGCGCTCGGCCAGGCGTGCGTCTTGCCGCGCCTTGCCCTTCGCGTACTCGGCCGCGTCCGTTTCGCTCTCGAGCAAGAGGGGAGGCACGGCGGCTGGTCGACCTTGATCAGTCAGCGCGACGAAGACCAGGTACGCGGAGTTGGTGTGCGTGAGCTGCCCGCTGATGGGATTCTCTGCGTGCACTTCCACGTTGACCTCCATCGAGCTCTTGCTGACGTACGTGACGCGGGCCGTGCAGGTGACCAGGTCGCCAATCTGGATCGGCTGTCGGAACGTCATGGAGTCCATCGCCACCGTCACCGCACGCTTCTGCGCATGACGCATGGCTGCGATGGCGGCTGCCTCATCCGCCAACTTCATGATGATGCCGCCGTGTACGTTGCCAAAGTGATTGGCGTGCTCCGGCATCATCAAGGTGTTGAGGACCACGCGGCTCTGCTCGGGACTCTTGGCCGTCATCGTGGTGGGTTGGTCTGAAGTCACCGTCCGAGCTTACGCCCGATTGCGTCGTTTCGCGCGCAGCGGTGACGTCCGGGGAGCGCTCGCGTTTTTACCGTGCGGCGAAACTCGAGCGGAAAAAACCGGCCCTTTCTGGGGTTTGTGGCCACTCTGCCGCGGCGCTCGGTGCGTGGTACGGTGCGGCGCCCGTCGGCCCATGGATCTGGTCTATTTCATCGTCCTGATTAGCTCGCTGATTTTCGTCCACGAGCTCGGCCACTTTCTGTTCGCCAAGGCGTTCGGCGTCAAAGTCCTCACGTTCTCGCTCGGCTTCGGTCCCAAGGTGTTGCGCTTGGCGGGCCGCGAGACTGAGTATTGCGTTTCGCTGTTGCCTCTCGGCGGCTACGTCAAGATGCTCGAGGAATCCAAGAGCGATCTGGTATTGCCCGAGGACAAGAAGCGCACCTTCGAGAGCTTGCCTCTGTACAAGCGCGTGATCATCGTCCTGGCCGGACCAGTGATGAATCTGGTGTTCCCAGTGCTCCTGTACTTCTCGGTGTTCGTGACGGACGGTCCGTTCGCGCCTCCCACCGTCGGCGTCGTGCTGCCCGAGCACCCCGCCGACGGCATTCTGCGGCCCGGCGACCGCATCATGAGCGTCGACGGCAAGGACGTCGGCACCTTCGAGGAGGTTCGGCGTATCGTCGAGCGCAGACCCGGCGAAACCGTGCATATGAAGGTGTTTCGCGATGGCGGGCACGTCGATGTCGAAGTCGTCGTTCAAGAGCAGCGACGCAAGCTGGACCTCGATCTGGTCGACCGCTTCGGTGAGATCGGCATTCAACCCAACGCGCCGGCGGCCGTGATTGGCATTCGTGATCCGGAGTCACCTGCATACCGAGCCGGGCTTCGCACGTTCGACGTGGTGACGTTCGTAGCCGGTCATCCTTCTCCACGCTTCATGGATCTCGAGCGTGAGCTCGAGACGAACCGTGGTGAAACGATTCCGGTGACGTATCTGCGGCCACAGTCCGTACCCGGTGCGCTGGGTGGATTGGTCGACATGGCCGTGCTGGAAGCCGGTGTCGTGGCACTGACGCCGCATCCGCGCGGCAATGGCCTGACGGAGCGTACCGGCATCGAGCTGGCCGACCTGTATGCGGCCAAGGTGCCGGTGGGCAGCTACCTCTTTCAGGCCGGTCTGCGGCCCGGCGATCGCCTGCTGGCGCTGGATGCGAAGGTGTTGCCTGCTTGGTCGACGTTCGTCGATCGTCTGGCGGCGGCACCGGACATCACGCACACACTCGAGTTCGTGTCGTCTCGCGACGGTCGCGTGCGCCTCGGCGAGTTTCGCGTGCGGCGCGAGGACTTCGTCGACAGCGATGGCGATATCTTCTCGCGCTACGTGCTCCCCTGCGGGAGCTGGGCCAACTTGGCCCAGAAGGGCGAGACCGTCTGCGATTCATCCATGGCGCAGCAGTGGTTTCCGCTCGCGCTCGAGGAACGAGTGGCGCATCCCGCGCTCTATCGGCACGCACTCGCCAAGGCAGTGGACGAAACGGCATCTGCCATTCGCTTCATGGGCGTGGCCCTGCTGCGTTTGGCGCAAGGCCGCGTCAGCTTGGAAGAGCTGGCGGGCCCGATCGCCATCTACGAGATTGCTGGCCAGGAGAGGCGCAAGGGACACGACTATTTCGTGTGGGTGATGGCGCTGATCAGCATCAACCTCGGGCTGCTCAATCTGTTGCCCATTCCGGTTCTCGATGGTGGCCACCTTTTGTTCTTCTTGGTCGAAGGCGTGACCAGGCGCACGCTTCCCATGCGCGCCCGTGAGATCTTGCACATCTTCGGCATGGCCGTCCTTTTGTTTCTGATGGGAGTGGCTTTCAAGAACGACGTGCAGAAGCGTTGGGGACTCCTGCACGGCGCACTCGAGCACGTTCCGGGGATCAAGGGAGGCTCGTGAGCGCTGAGACGCTCAGGTCTGCCACTGCGCGCGGCGTGGCAGCGAACGTCCTTTTGCGAACGTTCGAAGACCAGGCGTACGCGGCGGCGGTGCTGACGCAGCTGCTCGACGACGCCGGCCTATCCTCGCTGGATCGCGCACTCGCAACCGAGATTTGCTACGGCGTCTTGCGCACCGAGCGCTACCTCTGCCGTCGCGTCGAGCGTCATGCCGACCTGTCTCGCACCGATCCAGAGGTGCTCACCCTGCTTTTGGTCGGGGTCTATCAGCTCGACTTCCTCGACCGGGTGCCGGTGCATGCCGCCGTGAGCGAGACGGTGGAGCTAGCGCGCCCCATCGGGAAATGGGCGGTGGGGTTCGTGAATGCAGTCCTGCGCAAGCTGACGGCAGACGCTGCGGGACGACTACCCCGCGAACAAGCCATTCTGACCAGCGTTCCGGCCTGGCTCCGCAAGCGACTCGAGCGGGACGTCGGGGAGGAAGCGGCGCGCGCGCTCCTCGTGCCGCGAACTACTCCACGGCCGGATTTGCGTCTGCGCCCGGGCAGACCCGAGCCCAGCGACGTTGCACTCGAGCCCACGTGTCTCGACGGCGCATTTCGCTTCGTAGCAGGGGGCGATCCGACGCGTCATCCGAGCTACGCGCGCGGCGACTTCCAGGTGCAGGAGCTCGGCTCGCAGATTGTGGCTCGTTTGGCCCGAGCTCTGCCTGGGGAGCGTGCCCTCGATGCCTGCGCCGGTCGCGGTCAAAAGACGGCGTGCCTGGTCGACAGCGGCGCCGAAGTCATGGCAACCGATGTCCATGCGCACAAGCTGCGCGCGCTCGAGACCGAGCTTCTGCGTTATGGTCTCGCAGCCAAGACGCGCGTGGTCGATTTCACGGCCGAGCCGCCGCCCGAGTTCGAAGCCGCCTTCGATCTCGTGCTTCTGGACGCGCCTTGTACCGGCACGGGCACATTGCGGCGGCGGCCGGAGATCATGCGGCGACTGAGCGCGGAATCGCCGCGCGAGCTGGCGACGCTGCAAGCGGCGCTCCTGCGTCGAGCGGCTCGCTGCGTCGCGCCGGGCGGCCGGCTCGTGTACTCGACGTGCAGTGCCCTCTCCGAGGAAGGCGAAGGCGTGTGTGCGAGCGTGGCGGACGTGCTGGCACCGGCGCCATTGCCGCCGCTCGAGTTGCCGGGGCTCGCCGCCGGCACGACGTCGGTGCGCCTCCTCCCCACCACCACCGAGAGCGACGGATACTTCGTGGCGCAGCTGGTCCGGCGGGACGCCGCTGTTCCTTGCTAGCTGGGCACACGCATCGCGAGGTCGCTGGCGCTCTTTCCTGCGGCTGGTCGCGCCGAGTCAGTCGAGCACGGTGACGTAAGCATCCACCGAGCCCTGGCTGTGCTGCCCGGGGAGCGGACCCGAGCTGTAGCCGGCCGCGGCCCAGCGGCCACCCGTGCCAGTGGAGACCGCTCGCGCTTCGCCGAACTCACTCGAGCCGAACTGCCAAACGGACTGCTCGGAAAGTGCCGCGTCGAGCGTGACGATGAAGGAGTCGGAGCGCCCGTTCGGGGCAGCTGCCGTGAGCGTCCCTTCGGTGGCGCCCGCTACATAGATGGATCCGCGTTCGTCCGTCGCGAGCGCGAACACGTAGTCGCTGCCGCCTGCGCCGATGACGCGGGAAACGACGAGGGAGCCTTCGCGATCGTACCTGTGCACGAAGCCGTCGTACGAGCGGTCGTCCGCGCTCGAGTACGAGTAGCCCCCGACGACGATCGTACCATCCTTGGGACACGCCACGCTGGTGGCGACGTCCCTGCTCGGTCCGCCGAATTGTCTCGAGGTGACGAGCGCGCCCGCGGCGTCGTAGCGCCGAAAGAACGCATCTTCTTTGCCTTGCGCTGGGTCGACTCCGAGGGCGCCATCGGTGCCCCCCACGACCGTGAAGCCACCGTCCGCGTGTGTGCACACCGCATAGGCAACGTCTTGCCCAAGGCTACCGAACTGAGCGACCTTCGCGAGCTGTCCGCCGCCGTCGAACTCGGCATAGAAGGCGTCCTCGCGGCCGGCGCTGACTTCTCCGGGCAGAGCATCAGACACGTAGCCCACGACGAGCAGGGCGCCGCTAGGAGCGCGAGCCACTCCATACGCGACGTCGTGGCCCGTGGTGCCGAACTGGCGCACCCACGCGAGAGTGCCCTCGGCGCTCACCCGTGCGAGATAGGCATCGCCTGCGCCCAGGTTCTGCTGATCGGGCATGGCGCCGGAGCAGTAGCCCGAGAGGACGATGTCTTCGCCATCGCTGAGTGCGGAGTAGACGCCATCACTTTCCGTGGTGCCGAACTGGGTCGCCCACTCGAGCCCGCCTGCTGCATCGTAGCGGCGAACGAACGAGTCCGTCTTGCCGATGGTGTCCGGCGTGTCCTCGGCGCCCGGCGCCGTCCAGCCGGCGAGCACCACCGATCCGAACGGGGTAAACACCACCGCGGATGCTTTGTCTTGCCCTGCGCTGCCGAACTGTCGCGTCCAGTGCAAGGGTCCGCTCGGTGCGTGATCTCCGACGTCCGGCCCGTCGTGACCCAGTCCCTCGGGACCCATGTCGATGAGCCCGCCGCAGGCCAGAGCCAGGGGCAAGCTGCCAAGCAGGGTCCAGCGCACGGCCAACACGGGGAGACACCGTATGCGAAAATCGGGCCGCGTGCCGCTTGCTTCCAGTCGGTCCCTCGTCCGCTCGGCCGCCTGCGACAACATGCCGCATTGTCGCCTCGGACCTGGCTGCTAGAGCGCCGATCGCGTGGGCCGCAGTCTGAGAAATTTGCAGCGAGCATGGATGTTCGCGCTCGGGGCCTGGTCACTCGGGTGCGCCGTAGATGCCGATCCCCACGCGGGCCACGGCAACCACGGGGCGCCGAGCGGCGCGGTGTGCCCCACCGATTCGCCTCTCGACTACGCCTCGTTCGGCGCGCAATTCCTGGAGCGCTACTGCGTCGCCTGCCACGCGAGCGCGCTGTCGCCCTCTGCGCGCGAAGGCGCGCCGTTCGGGGCGGATTACGACACGCTCGAGCTCTTGCTGGAGTCGGGGATCGAGCACGTGGACTACGTCGCGGCGTCGGGACCAGACAGTCAGAACGACTTCATGCCGCCCGCGACTTTCGTGGCGCAACCCACACGGGAAGAGCGAGAGGCGCTCGGTCAGTGGCTCGCCTGCGGGGCACCGTGAAGGCTAGGCGGCTCGGGGTTCGGCGACTCGGGGTGCTGGTGCTGGCTGCGCGTCCGCTCTTTGCGGCCGATCACTGCGCGCCGGAGCCATTGATCGACGAGCCGAAGGCCAGAGCTACCCAGCTGGGGCTGCGGGCGCTCGTGGGCCTCGAGCACGCGACGTATGCAACCGAGCGCTACGCAGGCAACTACACGGGGACTCAGGTTGCGCTCGCGTACAGTGCTGCCCGCAAGCGAGGCCCGGCGTGGGGTGTGCGCGCGCACCTGCCCGTCTATCAACTCGTGCGGAACGGTCAGGATGAAGGCGGCATCGGTGATGTCTTCGTGAGTGGAAGGGTGCGAGTCTGGAAGGCGCCTGCGGAGGCGCTCAGCCTCGGAGCTTCGCTCGGTGTGAGTATTCCCACTGGGGATGCCGAGCGCGATCTGGGCATGGGGCACTTCATGCTTCACCCAGGCCTTTGGCTCGGGATGGTGCATGGGCCGCTGCGGAGCGAATGGGCACTGGGCTACGGCGGCGTGCTCGGCAGCGGCGACCACGCGCACGATAGTGGACCTCTCGTCAATCCGATGAACTCGAGCGAGATGTCGCTGGCCGGGACGCTTGCTTGGACGCTCGAGCGAGCGCTCGAGCTGCGGGCGGGGGCGATGGCTGCCGTGCCCGTGGCGGCACCCGAAGGGGAGGCGCGGGCCATCGTGCAGGCCGGGCTACGCCTCGTCCTCGGGCGGGTGGACGTGACCAGCATGCTCGCCAGAGCCGTTTGGGGCGACCCGTTCGACGACAAGTTGGAGGTCACCGTTGGCTATTCGTTCTAGCAGGGTGCCCGCTGCTCGCGCGCTCGGCGGTTCGGCGGGGGTGGATGTGCTAGTGAGCGCGGCGTGAGAGTTTCGGATGTCAGCCAGACCAGCGAGGCTCGGCCGAGCGACGTGCGCTTGGGCCTCGCGTGGCTCGTGCGTGTCCGATACGGAGCGGTGCTGCTGTTTGCGCTGGCCCTGATTTTTGGGCGCTTCGCACTCGATCTGGACGTGAAGTACGGCGCTACGGTGGCGCTGCTCGGCCTGACGCTGGCCACCAACGTGGCCCTTTCCCTAGGTCAGGCGCGGGCGCCGAGCATCATGCTGCCGTTCGTGCTCGGCTTCGACGTGCTCGCGCTGGCCCTGAGCTTGGCGCTCTCGGGCGGCGCAGCCAATCCGTTCAGCGTGTTCTTTCTGGTGCATGTGGCGCTGGCGGCGGTGCTCCTTCGTCCTGCACTGGCGTGGGCGTTTGCGCTGCTGACCGCCATTGCGTTTGCCAGCCTCTTCGCGGTGCCCATGTCGATGCACCACCACCACACGGGCCACGGAGCTGCGTTCTCGGCGCACCTGGCGGGCATGTGGATCGCTTATGCGCTCTCAGCAGGCTTCGTTGCCTATTTCGTCGGGCGCGTCTCGCGCGCTGTTCGCGAGCTCGACCAAGAAGCGGCCGAGCTCCGCATCCTCGCACTGCAGAACGAGCGCCTCGCGACTTTGACGAGCTTCTCGGCCACCGCCGCGCACGAGCTGGCGTCTCCTTTAGCCACGATCGCTCTCGCCGCCGAAGAGCTCGAAGCGACCGCCGAGAAGCTGCCTTCGGCACCCCTGCTCGCCGACGACGTGGCCCTCATTCGCCGAGAAATCCGCCGCTGTCGGGACATCCTGCAGGAGCTGTCGTCGCGTGCAGGCGAGTCCATGGGTGAGATGCCGAAAGCGGTGACGCTCGGTGAGGTCATCGACATCCTTTCGTCCCAGCTCGCGCCGCGCTTCGTGCCCCGCCTCGAGGTCGAGCTCGGCGAAGCGGTCACTCGTGAGCTCGTGCTCGTCACCACCAAGCAGACCCTGATCTACCTCTTGCACAGCTTGATCAGGAACGCCTTCGAGGCCGAGGAAGACGCCGGTCTCGAAAGCCACGTGCGTCTCGTCGTCGACCGGGGCGAGCTTCTCCGCTTTCGCGTGCTCGACCGCGGCGCCGGCGTGGCCGAAGAAGTACGGCGACACATCGGCGAGCCCTTCGTCACGACCAAGGGCGATCGCGGCGGGCTTGGTTTAGGCCTCTTTTTGGCCCGCGCCTTCGCAGAACGCGTGGGAGGCGGGCTTTCCTTGCGTGCGCGCTCCGGCGGCGGCACCGAAGTCGAGCTGTCACTGCCCGATCGGGCTTTCGCCGGCTGGAGCGCGTCGTGAGCGCAGTAGCCGAGGAAGGTCGGTCGGTCTTGGTCGTCGAGGACGACGATGCGCTGCGTGAGCGGCTCTTGCGCTCTCTTGCTGGACGCGGCTTCGACACGCGTGGTGCTGCCGACCTAGAACGAGCCATCACCCTGGCCGAAGAAGAGAGCCCCGAGTGTGCGCTCGTGGACCTGCGCCTCGGCGGCCAATCGGGCCTGGAGGTGGTGCGGCGTCTCCACGAGATCGATCCTGCTACGCGCATCGTCGTCTTGACGGGCTACGGCAGCATTGCGACCGCGCTCGACGCGCTCCGTTCGGGCGCAGTCCACTATCTGACCAAGCCTGCCGAGCTCGACGAGATCATCGCCGCCTTCGACCACGACGGTTCACCCGCGAAGGAGCTCCCTCCCACGTCGGTGCCCTCGCTGGACCGCGCGCTGTGGGAGCACATCGACCGGGTGCTGCACGATGCCGGTGGAAACATCACGCAGGCGGCAGCCTTGCTCGGCCTGCATCGCAGATCGCTCCAGCGAAAGCTGGCGAAGAGGCCGCAAGAGCGGTAGGCGAGCGGGCAAGATGAGCGGGATCGACAGCGCCAGGCAGGATCAGAGCGCAGGGCTCTCCGGTTGGGGGCGGACGTACTTGCCTGGCCAAGAGGTGCGTTCGCCCGACTTGAGGCAGGCATCGGTCGACATGCCGCTCTCGCGTGGGCTCGGCCGTTCCTACGGCGATGCATCCTTGCTCGCACCCGGAGACGCACGAGCGCTCGGCACCACGCTCGCCGATCGCATCCTCGCATTCGACGAAGGGACGGGCGTGCTCCGAGCAGAGGCGGGCCTCTGCTTGGCTGAGCTGAACCGCATTTTCCTGCCGCGCCTTTGGGTGACCCCTGTCACACCGGGGACCAAATTCGTGACGCTCGGCGGCATGGTGGCCTCGGACGTGCACGGCAAGAACCACCACGTCGCCGGGACCTTTGGTCGGCACGTGCTTCGCCTGCTCGTCCGCACTGGCACCGGCGAGGTGCTCGAGTGCTCGCGCGAACAGCATGCCGACCTCTTCCTGGCCACGCTGGGCGGCATGGGCCTGACTGGGCACATCTTGGAAGTCGAGGTGCGGCTCGAGAAGGTGCCGTCGCCCTGGATCTACGCGGAAAGCTACCGCATCGGCAGCCTCGACGAGCTGCTCGAGCGCGTCAAAGCGTCGTCCCACGAGTGGCCGATGACCGTCTCGTGGATGGACACGGTCAAGACGGGCGCCTCCCTCGGGAGAGGGATCCTCTTCGTCGGCAGGTGGGCCGAAGCGAGCGAAGCTCCGCCGTCGTTCCCCAAAGGGCGACCGGAAATTCCGATGCCACTGACGCTGCCGTCGGGCCTCTTGAATCGCACGACCATCGGCCTCTTCAACGAGGCCGTCTATCGCAGTCACTTTCGCCCGACCAAGCAAGGGTACGTCAGTCCAGACAAGTACTTCTATCCGTTAGACAGCATTCTGCACTGGAACCGCGGCTATGGCCGGCGCGGCGTCACGCAGCATCAGAGCGTGATTCCCTGGGAATCGGGGCGCGAAGGCATCCGCGCCATGATCGAGACGCTCGCGAGTGCTGGCACGGCGTCGTTCCTGACCGTCGTCAAAGACTGCGGTCCGCAAGGTGAGGGGATTCTGTCGTTTCCCAAGGAGGGGATGTCCTTGGCGCTCGACATCCCAATCCGTCACGACACCCAAGCCGTCATCGATCGTTTGAACGCGACGGTGATGGACCTCGGCGGACGCATCTATCTGACCAAAGACGGCTTCACGCGAGCGGAAGACTTCCGCCGGATGGAGCCCCGCTTGGACGAGTTCCTGCAGATTCGCAAGAAGTACGATCCCAACGGCACCCTGCGGAGCGCGCAGAGCCGTCGCCTCTTCGGAGACCATTCGTGAACGTCGTGATCTTGGGGGCCACGAGCGGCATGGGCCGTGCGGTGGCCCGCCTACTGGCCGAGCGCGGTGACGCGTTGTTCTTGTTGGGATTGCCGTCCGAGGAGCTCGAGCGTAGCGCTCGCGACCTCGAGCAACGCGGAGCGCGTGATCGCCGCGTGGGCACGCTGGAGTTGGACTTGGCCGATCCGCGAGGGTTCGAGGCTGCTCTGTCTCGCGCAGAGGAAGCACTTGGAGCGCTGGACACGGTCATCGTGACGGCCGGCCTGTTCCGTACGCAGGATGCCCTCGAGCAGGACATCGAGTTTACCTACCGGCTGCTCCACGTGAACTTCACGGCCACCGTGCTGTTCTGCGAGGTGGCGCGCAAGCGGTTGCTCGCGCGCGGCGGCGGTACGCTGTGCGTCTTCAGCTCGGTGGCGGGTGATCGAGGTCGCAAGCCCGTGGCCCTGTATGGCGCGAGCAAGGCGGGCCTCAGCCACTATCTGGAGAGCCTCGACCACAAGTTTCACGCCGAAGGATTGCGCACCATCTGCATCAAGCCGGGCTTCGTGAAGACGCCCATGACCGAAGGCCTGAAGCCGCCGCCGTTTGCCGGCACCGCAGACGGAGTGGCGCGCCAGGTCGTGCGGGCCATCGACCGCGGCACGCCGCTCGTCTACGCGCCCGCGATCTGGCGCTTGGTGATGCTGGTCATCCGCTTCTTGCCGCGCTTCGTCATGCGGAAGATCGGATTCTGAGCGGCCGAGGCCCTCAGCGCAGGCGACCGATCATGTCGAAGTCGCCGTTCAAGCCAGCATTCACGATGAGGTGCGCTTCGCCGTCGGTCGTGATCTCGTAGAGGTCGGCCGTTTCTTCGCCGTAAATCTGCAGGAGCGTCCGATCGTCGATGGTGAGCGCCTTCGCACTGCCAGCGCTGACTTCGCCAATGCCAGAAACGGGCGTTGCTTCCAGCGTTTCGAGGTCGAGCACGACGTAGCGGAAGCGGTCGATGTCGTAGAACGCCCACGGGTCAGCCTCGATTTCGGCGGTGCTGAGCCCTGGATCGCTCGCAGGCAGGATGTTGACCAAGAGCTTGCCGTCCGCCATCGAAAACGCGTTGCGGACCGCCTTTGCGTCGAGCACCTCCAGCAGATTGACGTAGTAGTCCGGGTCGAACTCTGCCTCTCCGGGGCGGATGCGCAGCAGGCAAGCGGGCGTCTCGATCGGATTCAGAATGCCGATTTGGTAGAAGCCGGCGTTCCAGTCGCCCATCACGTACACGTTCCCGGCGTCGTCCTTGAAGGGGGCCATGGCCCAAGTGCCGCCGCAGCGATCGTCTTCGATCACCTCGAGCTCCGGCGTCGGATCATCGACGTCGAAGGCAACGACTGCCGCGGTTTCTACGACTTCCGGCACGTCGGAGTTGGACCAACCTGCGTTGAAATAGGCGCGCCCGTCGTGCACCCGCGGGAAGAGCACGTCGGCGTACCCGCCCTCGAGGCGCGCTGTGATCGACTCCGGGATCTCGGACGTGTCGACGATCGACATCGTGGTCGGATTCCAGGAGACGAGCACGCCTGCGCTCGAATCCAGATGGAACGCCAGCTCGGGACTGCCGAACACGTTGCAGATCTCGCAGAAGATCGTCGTACCGGTGTTGGCGAAGCTGATCGTCTCCTGCTCTTCTAGCGAAAGGTCGGGCTCCACGGTCCAGCGTGTGACCGTCGGCTGCTCGCCCCGGCTGAAGAGGTAGAGCGAGCCGTCATAGACGCGGCCCTGCGAGTACGAGACTTCGCGCGCCTGGGTCTTGTCGATTTGGCCGGCTTCTTCGAGCGCCTCCATCGAATCGAAGACGCTGAGGTAGCTCAGGCAATCTTCTGGTCCGCACACGCGGGTCATGGCGACGATGGCGCCTCCGTCCCCGGCGCCTTGGCCGCCGCCAGCGGGCGTGCCCCCGCTCCCACTGCCACCGGTAGCGTCCCCACCCATCCCGCCGGCGCCTTCGTCGGCGGTGGAGCCGGCGCTGCACGCGACGGCTAGGCCCGTGATGGCGAGCAAGTTACTGATTAAATAGATATTTTTCATGTGCTGGGGCTCCGACATCCCTCGGTCGTTCGGCCGGGGCGCGCGTCGATAACACGAACGATTAGCACTTTCAAACGACGGACACGCTTCGGCGGCGTGCCGGCCTGCTCCCCATGGGGCCGCCGGTGTCCGCTTTCGGCGCGTCGGCGCGGCCATCCAGCTGCGAAATGCGCCGCGCCAGCGACGAAAGCGGGCTTGCCCCAGGCCTTGGCTGTTGTAACACCCCGCGAACCATGGCTTCTGCCATTTCGCCGTTCCGCCCTCGGGGCGTCATCACCGCACTGGTCACCCCATTTTCCGAGGACGCGCGAACCATCGACCGTGAGGCGTTTGCGGCCCACGTCGAGCGGCAAATCGACGCCGGGGTCGCAGCCCTCCTGCCATGTGGCACGACCGGCGAGACGCCGACGCTGCTCGCGAGTGAGATGCAGGAGCTCATTCGTACGGCACGGGACGTGAGCCGGGGTCGGGTGCCCATCATCGCTGGCACCTCGAACAATGACAGCTGGGACTCGATCGAGCTCTGCAAGGCGGCCGTGGCCGCCGGCGCCGACATGCTGATGATCGTGTGCCCGTACTACAACAAGCCTTCGCAGGAAGGCCTCTTGCGCCATGTGGAGCTCATCGCTGGCGCCGTCGACGTGCCCATCATGCTCTACAACATTCCTGGCCGGACCGCGGTCACGATGTCGGTGGACACGACGCTGCGCATCCTCGATCGCTGTCCCAGCGTGGTTGCCGTCAAAGATGCCACGGGCGGCCTTGCCTATAGTCAGGAGCTCCTGCGCCGTGCCGGCGACCGCATCGTCCTCATGTGCGGCGACGATGGCTTGGTGCTGCCCATGATGGCGGTCGGGGCTGCTGGCGTCATCAGCGTGACCAGCAACATCCTGCCGCAGGCCATCGTGCGCGTGGTCGGTGCGCTCGAGCAAGGCGACTGGGCGACCGCGCGACGCGAGCACTTGCGCCTCTTGCCGGTGCACGACGCTCTCTTCTGCGAGCCGAATCCGCAGCCGATCAAGGCCGCCTGCGCGCACAAGGGATGGATGCGAGCCTCGGCCCGTCCACCCATGCTCGAAGCGTCACAGGCGGCCAAGGACCAAGTGCTGCGCGCGCTCGTGGAGTACGAGGGGCGATGAGACTCGCACTGTTCGGCGCCACCGGCCGCATGGGACTCTCCATTGCTCGGCTGGCGCACGCGGCCGGGGACATTCAGCTGGTTGGCGCGATCGCGGCCGGCTCGGATCCGGCGCTGGGTCGTGATCTCGGCGAGCTCGCGGGCGTAGGGCCGCTCGGCGTCGCCGTCAGCGCGGATCTCGCCTCCGGGCTCTTGGGTGCCGAGGTCGTCATCGACTTCTCTACGGCGAGCGCCACGCGGCCGCTCTTCGTGACTGCAGCCAAGCAAGGGGTCGCCGTGGTGTCCGGTACCACGCTGCTCGGTGAGCTCGAGCTGGCGGCTCTGGATCAGGCTGCTCGAGTGGTGCCTGTCGTTTGGGCGGCCAATATGAGTCGCGGGGTCGAGGTGTTGGCCGAGGTGGTCAAGCACGCACTTTCGCGCTTGGGCGCCGAGTTCGATGCGGAGATCGTGGAGGTTCACCATCGCCGCAAGATCGATGCACCCAGTGGCACTGCGCTCCGCTTGGCCAAAGCGGTGGCGGAGGCGCGACCCAGCGCCCGCTTGCTCTCCGGGCGCGAGGGTGAGGTGGGGGCACGGACTCCGGCTGAAGTCGCCGTGCTCGCGGTGCGCGGCGGCGACGTCATTGGCGATCACACGGTCCATCTCTTGGGCGACGGGGAACGACTGGAGCTCACCCATCGCGCAACCAGCCGCGATCTCTTCGCCCGCGGTGCGCTGGCCGCGGCCCGCTTCACGGTCGGTCGCGCGCCAGGGCGCTACACCATCGCCGACGTATTGAGCGGCTGACGTCGTCGCCGTTCGGAGCGGCCATGAATCGGACACGCGCGGCCGAGAGTGGCAAGCAGCAAAATTTGTGACGCAAACGGTATCCGTCCGCGTGCATTGGCGACGCTGCGGCCCCGTGTCACCGTCCATCCGCGGTATCGCTCGTCCAGGGCGTCCGCTCACCCCCTTCGATCGCCATGCTCTCCTTCACGCGCTCGCCGCGCTCGCGCTTTCCTGCGCGAGCGGCCATCTCCCCATTTCGCCGTCACACGAGCGGTTTACTGGGGGTACTTTTGCTCGCCTGTTCGGGGTCGACGGGCGACGGACGCTGCGCTGACGGCAAGCTGGCGTGCGCGGACGAGTGCGTCGACGAGACGACGAGCCTCCTGCACTGCGGAGCGTGCGGCGCGTTCTGCCAACCTGGACAGGACTGCGAAGGCGGCGCGTGCGTGTGTGTCGCGGGACTCACGCCTTGTGCCAGCGGCTGCGTCGACGTGATGGAGGACGCGCAGAACTGTGGCGCCTGCGGCACTGCCTGCACGGCGGGACAGGTTTGTTCCGCGGGGGTCTGCACGACCGCGTGTGGCGAGGGGCTCTTGGCCTGCGCCGCAAGCTGCGCGAGCGTCGTAGATAGCGTGCAGCACTGCGGCGGCTGCGATAGCGCGTGCGCGGCCGGGCAGGTGTGTCAGGCGAGTGCCTGCGTGTGCACGCAAGGTCGCACGGAATGTGCTGGCGAGTGCACGAACTTGGCCGAAGATCCGCTCAACTGCGGCCAATGCGGCGTCGTCTGCGCCATGGGTTCGACCTGCTCGGCCGGCAGTTGTGATGCAGTGGCCGGGAGTGGTGGCGCGGGTAGCGGCGGGGCCGGCCCTGGCATCGGGGGCACGCCGGGTAGTGGCGGGCAGTCGGGCTCCGGCGGTGCGCCTTTGGGCACGGGTGGCGTGTCCACGGGCGGGCAGGCGAGCGGCGGCGCTCCGAGCTCGAGCGGTGGCAGCGACAGTGGCGATGGAGGCAGTCAGGGCAGCGGCGGCGCGGGAGGCTGCAACAGGACCGGCTTCTACGTCGAAAACGCCAAGCTCTTCGACGCAAACTGCAATGAGTTCGTGATGCGCGGCGTCAACTATCCCTACGCCTGGTACAGTGATCGCGACACGCAAGCCCATTTCAGCGCCATCGCTGCAGCGGGCGCCAACGTCGTGCGCATCGTTCTGTCGGCGGGCCGCTGGCAGCCGACGACGACTGCAGCCAACGTGTCGAGCCTGATCGAGTGGGCCAAGAATGCCAAGCTCATCGCCATGCTCGAGGTGCACGACACCACGGGCTACGGCGACCCGGGGGCCGAGGCGGCGATCACAATCGGCGCGGCGACCAGCTTCTGGACGAACTCGGCCATGGTCGCGGCACTCCAAGGGCAAGAAGCCTACGCGATGGTGAACATCGGCAACGAGCCGAATGGCAACGAAAGCACCGGCGACTGGCTGCCGACCCACGTGGCGGCGGTCGGTGCTCTCCGCGCTGCCGGCCTCGAGCACACCATCGTCATCGACGGGCCGAACTGGGGCCAAGATCATTCGTCGACCATGCGCGACGGTCAGGGCAACGACATCTGGGATGCCGACCCGGAGAAGAACCTCGTCTTCTCGGTGCACATGTACCAAGTCTACGAGATGGGCAGCGTCGTCACCGCTTACCTGAACGCATTCTTGTCCAACTACGAGGCTCCGCTCATCGTCGGCGAATTCGCTGCCGACCACGCCGACCAAGGCGGCGTCGACGAAGCAACGATCATGAGCACCTGCGAGATGCTGGGCGTCGGTTACCTTGGCTGGTCTTGGTCGGGCAACAGCCCTGAGCTCGTCTCGCTCGACATGACGAACGACTTCAATGCCAGCAGCTTGACCAGCTGGGGCGAGATCATCATCAACGGACCGAACGGGCTCGGCGAAACGGGCGAGTTCGCGAGCGTGTTTCAGTAGCTGCGGCTGCCACCGCCGCCTCACCTGCGCCGGCGCCCGCGCTCAGGGCGCTTGGGGCAAGTGGGATTGTTCGGCCGCGTACCAAGCGCGCACGAGCTTCGCGTTCGCTGCCAGCTCGGCGTCGCCGGTGCTGCGCTGGCCGAGCTCGAGTCGGGGAAACGCTCGGGGACTGTTGCCGCTCGGTGCCGCAGCGGCGCCCTGACGCCTCTTGGCGAGCGCTTCGATCGCGCGCAGCGCCGATTCACCCACGAGGCGCCGGCCCATGACCGACAGCACCAGCTTTCCGGGTTGGCCATCTGCCTCGGGCGGGCCTTCACAGACGATGCGCGCCTCGCCGAGGTCATCCGTGAGCGGCAGCAAACCGTGGATATCACCGGGTGTGCCGAGGGCGCCGAGGGTCGTCGCAGCGACGGCTCGCACGTAGGCATGGGGATCTTGGCGGAGCAGTCGCGCCGAGGCGGCCGCCTCGGGATCCACGCCTGGCACAGCCAAGAAGCGGAGCGCCGTGCCGCGAACGCCGGGGTCGCTCGCGCGCAAGAGCTCGCGGGCGCGAGTGCGAGCCTCGTTCGCGAGCGTCGCCTCGCGCCCGAGGGACGGGGCGCTCAGCTCGAGCCCGATCAAGGCCAATAAGGCTACGGCTGGCTCGCTGCTCGAGGCTGCAATGAAGGCACTCAGCGTCTCTACCGAACGGACCTCGGCCCGTTGCACGTTCAGGACCTGCAAGGCAAGCAGCCGAACGCCGCGTGGTGTCTGCTCCGCGCGGACCAAATCGGCGACTCGATGCGCCACCTTTGCGCTAGGCACCTCCATCATCAGCGGCACCCGGGCAGCGTGGAGCGCGCCGACGACAATCACTGCGTTCGGCGAGCTCAGGTTCTTGACGAGCACGCGCTCGACGTCCCCATCGGGCAGCGGCTTTTTCGTGGAGCGTGCACCGTAAGCGGCGGGGATAGCCTCGAGAGATGCCGTGACGACGCGTTCGTCCGAGCTCGTGCCGGCCATGTACATGAAGAGCGGAGCGTTGCCGGGCGCGCGCCGTTCCTCGAGCGGAAAGCGGGCAGCGCCCGACCCGAGCGAGGCCCGGAGCTCCTCCATCTTCTTTTTTTGCGCGTCGCTCGGCGCAAAATCGAGCCCCGGCGCCGCCTTCGCCGCAGGCGCAGGAGCGGGCGGTTCAGGCCAGGCGGCGATGGTGACGCCGACACCGGCCAGGCCGAGGAGCACCAGCCACCAGAGGTTGGTCCTGGTGCGCACGGTCGTTCCTCGTCCCGCCTTCAATCCTTGTCGGATTCGGTCGTGTCGGATCGGGTCTCGCCGCTTGCGTCATCGGACGCCGAACCCTTCCTCGCGAGCGCTTCGTCGACGTCCGGATCGTAGCCGTCGTCGTCATCTTCGTCGTCGTCCTCGTTTTCGTCGTCGACCGGCAGCTCGCCACCCTCAGGATGAGGCCAGCCGGCGGGCTCGCCGCGCTTCAAGCTCCAGAACACGCCGAACACGCCCAGGGCGATCCCGGGTAGGGAGAGCGTTTGGCCCATGGTGATGGGGCTCGACTCCTCGTAGGCCAGAACCTGCAGCTCTTTGAAGAACTCGATGCCGAAGCGACCCGTGAAGTACACGAGGAAAAAGACGGAAATCAAAAGGCCACGCGGACGCTTCTCTTCGCCGGCCCAGCGATCCGCCAGCCACAGGCAAAGCAGCACGAAGAGGCCGAGCGCGAACTCGAACAGCTGCGTCGGGTAGCGCAATGGAGGCTCGAGAGCCGTCACGTCGTAGAGGGGGAAGCGCACGCCCCAGGACTGATCGGGAACCTCGCGGCCGACGATTTCGGAGTTGAAGAAGTTTCCGAGGCGGACCAGCGTGGCACCGAGCGCAGCCGAGAACGCGAAGCGGTCCGCGCCCTCGAGGAACGGCACGCCCCGCCGACGGGTGAAGAGCCACATCGCGAAAATGAGGCCGAGCACGGCGCCGTGGCTGGCCAAGCCTCCGGTCCAGATCTGGAGCACCCAGAGCGGATCCTCCATGGCTTTCTCGAAGTCGTAGAAAATGACGTGGCCGAGCCGGGCGCCCAAGAGTACGCCGGCGACGCCATAGACGATGAAGTCCCCAGCAGCTTCGACGGGGCCGCCGGCGCGCCGGATCTGCCAGTTGAGCAGGGCGTAGCCGCCGAGAAACACGCCGACGAAGAGCAGGCTGTAGTAACGGAGGGGGATAGGGTCGGGCAGGTAGCTCGACGCCACGAGCAACACGGCCCCCATGAACAGCCCGAAAATGGACAGGTCGTTCTCGCGCCGCATGAGGCCCGTGATGAGCATGAGGGCGGCGATGGCGCCCACCACGAGCAAGAGGGGGCCTTTCGGGATCTCGAGTGCGACAGGGTCGACGGTCCAGGTGACGTTCGGCACGGCGAGCTATTAACACGCCAGAAACCCGATCCAAGCCCGCGCGCGGGTGTGGGGGACGTCGATTTCGAAAAAATGCGGCCGATGCGGTGCCCAGCGCTGCCCGGGGCCGCTCAGGGCGGCAGCAGACCGAGCGTCTTCAGCTTGGCATCGACCTGCGCGGCCCAGCCACGATTGGCGAGCGGGGACGCTGGGCTGGGGTGTAAAATGACATCGACGCGCGGAGAGCCGCCGGGAGCGCGGGCCCCCGCCTTCGGCACCCCGAGCGCTTCGCGGGCTCGTCGTTCGGCAAAAGCGCCGACTCCGATCACCCAATCCGGCTGGAGCTGGGCCACTTGTGCGCGCAGGGCGACGTCGCAGGCGGCGAACAGCTCGTTTGTGAGGGATTTGGGCAACTTGTCCGGCGTGAGGTTCTTCCCGCCCTGCTCCATGAAGACCAGCGGGCAGTAATTGATCACGAAGAAGTGCTCGAAGAATGCGGTCGCACTCCCGAAACGTCCTTCGGCCCAGCCCCAGAGGCGCGTTCCGCTCACCTCGCGGCGCGAACAAGCGAAGCCTTCGACCGGGCGCTGTGGATGTACGCGCGGCGGGCGCTCGACCGGAGCTTCGACGCCGAGGAAGTCCCGGACCATGGCCACGTCACCGAAGGGCACGCCCGTCTGCGCCATGCCGAACGGTCCCGGATTCATCCCGAGCAGCAGAGCTCGCTTGGGCCCCCGGCCCCACTTCTCGAGGTAGAGCTCGTGCGGCGCGCGCGCGTACGAGAGTGGATTGTAAACGAAGGGGACCGACGCGCCGAAGGGCAGGTCGTCGACGGCCCGAGCGAGGGCTCGGCTGATCTCGATCAGGGGGTTCTGAGACCGGACGGCCGCGCTCTTGGGGCGGCCCGCGGCATTCTTGCGCACCGTAGTGTCCGCGTCGCGCTCGGGCATGCGGGCGAACGTTGCCAGCGCCCGCAAAACTGGCAAGAGTCTTCCGCAGCCATGACCCAGAGCCTCCCCCTTCGCGGCGCCGCCAACCCTTCATCGCAAAAAGCGGGCACCAACCCGGGGTCGTTTGCGGCCCGGGCGGACGTGGGAGGCCCGCGCGCCTACTCGTCGCCGGACACGCCCGGCATGCCGGAGCCCAGCCCCAAGACGGCCTGGGACTTCCTCCCGGACGGCTGGGTCAGGCGGGGAGCCTTCGCCGAAGCGCCCGCTGGCTTCGAGCCGAAGACGCAGCTCGAGTTCGCGCGCCTCGGGATCGTCACGCCGGCCATGCGGCGCGTGGCGGAACGCGAGCCGCATCTGACGGCTGAGCAGGTGCGGGACGAGGTGGCGGCAGGCCGCATGATCATCCCCGCGAACCGTCTGCACCTCGCGGGAAATCTGGACCCGATGTGCATTGGCCGCGCAAGCCTGACCAAGGTGAACGCGAACATGGGCGCGTCGCCCGTCTCGAGCGGCACCGACGAGGAGGTCGAGAAGCTGCATTTCGCCAAGCGTTGGGGTGCAGACACGGTGATGGACCTGTCGACTGGTGGCGATCTGGATGCGACTCGGCAGGCCATCATCCAGGCTTCGACGGTGCCCATCGGCACGGTGCCGATCTATTCCATGATCATCGGTCGTAAGATCGAAGAACTCGATCGCGACTTGATTTTGACCTCGCTCCGGCATCAGGCCGAGCAAGGCGTCGACTATTTCACGATCCACGCGGGCGTCATGCTGCGGCACTTGCCGCTCATCAAGAAGCGCCTGATCGGCATCGTGTCGCGCGGCGGCTCGCTCCTGGCCAAGTGGATGATCACTCACGGCCAGGAGAACCCGATGTACACGCTCTTCGAGGAGATCTGCGACGTCATGCGCGAGTACGACGTCTCCTTCTCGCTCGGCGATGGACTACGTCCGGGCGGTTTGGCCGACGCCAGCGATGGCGCGCAGCTCGGCGAGCTCCAGGTGCTGGGCGAGCTCACCGAGCGCGCTTGGCGCAAGGGTTGTCAGGTGATGGTCGAGGGTCCGGGGCACGTGCCGTTCGATCAGATCGAGTACAACATGAAGCTCGAGCGCGCTCTCTGCCACGGCGCGCCGTTCTACGTGCTCGGCCCGCTCGTGACGGATATTTTTCCCGGTTACGATCACATCACGAGCTGCATCGGCGCCACGGCCGCCGCGTATCATGGCGCCAGCATGCTCTGCTACGTAACGCCCAAGGAGCATCTGGGTCTGCCCAAGGCGGATGACGTCAAGCAGGGTTGCATCGCCTACAAGATCGCAGCGCACGCGGCGGACATCGCGCTCGGCATCCCCGGCGCGCGTGATCGCGACGATGAGCTCACGCGGGCGCGCGCCGCCCTCAACTGGGAAAAGCACTTCGAGCTGTCGTTCGATCCGGATACCGCCCGCGCCTACCACGACGAAGATCTCGACGTAGACACCGATTTTTGCGCGATGTGTGGGCACGACTGGTGCAGCGTGCGCATCAGCAAGGAGATCGTCGAGTTCGACAGCGGCAAGGCCGAGGGCATGCAGCGTGCGCGCGCGCTCAAGTCGGCGGCGCTCACGCCAGAGCAGCGCGAGATCCTCGAGAAGCGGGGCGTGCTGTCCCCCGAAGAGATCCACAAGCTGGCCAGCAAGACGCGCAAGGCCGTCGATGCCGAAGACGGCAAGGCTTCGTGCCACTCGGACTACGTGGACGATGGCGTTGCCGAGCGCATTCAGGCCGAGCGGCTCGTCCAGCTGCGTCACAAAGACGCGTCATCCGCTGCGGAATGACCAGGGCGCTTCGGAGCCTCTGCTAGCTGAATTTCGGCTGACGCGGCAGAGGCCGAGCGACGCACGAGAGTGGGCCACGCTCGGCCCGATCGGCGTTTGCCCCGCGGCGTGCCTCTTTGGTAGATCGCTCTCCATGACGAGACGAGCACATTGGGCGGTGATGGGTTTGGGCTTGGCGGCTGCGCTCAGCGTGGCGAGCCCCGCGGAAGCAGCCGGCAACGCGGTCCGCAAGGGCACCATGCGGCTCGCGGCGGAGCGGTTGGCGGGCATCGGCGCACGCGTCGATGACCCGAACACGGCATTTTACATGTCGCTCCTGACGACGACGGGCACACAAGGCGGCTGGACCGTCCAGTACCCCCGCGCCGCCTTCGACTACTTCATCATCGACGGCCTCTCGATCGGCGGCAGCGTTGGCTTCGGCGTCAACACGCTTCCGGACCTGGTTTCACTCGCTTTTCTGCCTCGAGTTGGCTACGCGTTCGAGCTCTCGAAGAATTTCGAGTTCTGGCCGCGCGGCGGCGTGGGCGTTCTCTTCGTCGATGAACCGATGAATGGCGACAACGCGTCGGCGCTACTGACGCTCGAAGGCATGTTCCTCTACGAGATGGTGCCGCACGCCTTGCTCGAGTTTGGCCCCATCTTCGACATTTCGTTCGCGAACGGCTGGCCCATGGAGCTGGGCGCTACGGCCGGCATCGCCATCGAATTCTGAGCGCGCTTCCGCGTCCGCGCGGGAGGCATCGCAAATGAGAAAGAGGGCAGGCGCGGCGCGCTTGCCCTCTTCTCACTTTCGGACGGATCCGAGCGACAGGAGCCGCTTTGGGGACCCGAGGTCGGTCGAGCGGAACGCTCGACCGAGCCGCATCACTCGCCGGTGACGACGGTGCAGTTCTTGGCGTAAACGCCCAAGATACCGAAGTTGTCGCTGTCGACCGTGGAGACCTTGGTGATGCCGCCGGCCTTGGCTGCCGAGGCGATCGAAGCGTCGCCGAGGCCCACCACGCCGAGGATCGACATGGCGCAGGACTCGCCGGTCTTGGCGCCGATGGGATTGCCCGTGGCGGCCGTGGCACCCTGGGTGCCGCTGTAGATGGCGCCGGTGACGGGGTTGTTCATCGACATGGCGCAGCCGGTCGACAGGGTCGTGAGGGCGGCCAGAGTAATGAGCTTACGAATCATGTGATCTTCTCTCCTCGAATTGTGCTCGCGCGAAGGGCGCAAGATCCGCGAGCTTTATAGGCCAAGTCTAGGCAATGGGTCCAGTCTCGAGGCACGTCCGATGAGGACAGAAATCCCGATCGTGGTCCAGCGCGAAGACATTGTCGCAGCGCTCGGCTGAGCTGGACCGCTCGCGAACGCAGAGGCAGATCCGTAAGTGAGGTCTGCGCACAAAAGAGCGCGAAAATCCCGGCTATTTGGCCCAACGAAGGCCTTCGCGTCCGCGCCGCGTGTGGTCTTGCTGGGGCGCGCAGGGCCGCCGCCGAGCAGACCGCACACCTCGGCGCGTAGGTCGGTCGCCGGGCCTTCTGCAGCGTCCTGTCCGATCTGACTCATACGCAAGTCGAACGTCAGCTCTTCCCACCCCGAAGACATCGAGGCACCCCAGGTGACACCCCCGAGTGAGCGGTGGAGCGAGCCGAGGTCGACCTGACCGAGCAGCGTGGGGCCGAGCTGAAAGACCAGGTCGAGGTGCTGTGCGCCGCGCGCGAACGTCCACCCGAGCTCGCCCGTACCGAGCTGGAGCTCGGTCTTGAAAAGGCCAACCTGCTGCGTGACCTCGGCGAACAGACCGACCCGAGCGACAGGCCCCATGTACCTCGAGACCGGTAGATAGAAGCCGAATGACCCATCGATGAGGGCTCGCCCCGTGAAGTCGACGCCGTCGTAGCCGAGCCACAGCTCGTCGCCGTAGCGGGCCGAAAGCAGGCGTGTGAGGAGTAGGGCAGTGGCGCGCTCGCGGACGACGACGCCGAGCGTGCTGTGCCCTTGCCCGGAGGTCCCGTCGGCGACGAAGGTGCGCACGCCCCCGGTGCGGCTGGCAAAACCGGCGGCGTCGACACCAGTGCGCCCTACCTTGCTCGTGGGCCTCGTCGCCCATTCTGCCTCGTGCTGGCCCGGGACGATGAACTTCGGCGGCTCGATCTCGTCGGCGTAGGCCGCGAGCGAGCCAGTGAGCGAGCCAGCCAGTGCGCAGGCGGTCGCGACGAGGATGCGGGCCGAGAGCATCGAGAGCGTCAGTGGGTGCTCTTGCTGGGTGAGCTCGCCTGCTCGAAGAGTGCCCCGAGGAGCGCTTCGCGCTCCTCTTCAGGGAGCTCGAGCAGCTCGTCTGGCGTGAGCTCGCGCGGCAGGTTGTAGCGACCTTCGAGCCAGTTCAGGAGGTCGAGCCGCTTGCAACGGGCCGAACAAAAGGGCCGAAACTCACCCACCACCGGGCTGTCGAGGAGCGTCCGACACATGGGGCAAGGAACCTGCATGCCGACGCCCTCATACCAGACGGCCGGCAAGTGGACGAGTCGATCTGGCTCGCTCATGATGCGGGCTCTGAGCTCCACGCAGCCCACCGTCCAGCGAACGTCACCGCACGTTTGGGTGCCCTCGACCTACTTTGCCGAAGGCTACCCCTACGCCATCGTCAACAACCTGGCCGAGGTGCTGTTCCTTCAGGCGGGCGCCGGCCTGGGACTGGTGGGCCTGACGTCGCTTTTGCACGTGCCTTGGAATCTGAAGTTCCTGTGGGCGCCGTGGGTCGACCGCGTCGAGACGAAGCGTCGCTGGATGATCGGGCTCCAGCTCGTGCTCGCGTTCTTGCTGTTTGGCTTGGCGGCGATCCCGCTGCACGCACCGTCGCTGCCTCTACTGGGAGCCGTGCTCCTGATCATGGCCTTCGCCTCGGCGACGAACGACATCGCCATCGATGCCTACTACATGGAGGCGCTTCAAGATCAGGACCAGGCGAAGTTCGTCGGCTACCGCGCGACGGCCTACAAGATCGCCACGTTGCTCGTGAAGGGGCCGCTGCTCGCGCTGCTTGGTGTGGTCGGCTTCGCCTTCGGCTTGGTGGCCATGGGGGGCGTGCTCTTGCTGGTGGCTCTGGCTCACATTTGGCTCTTGCCCGAGTCGGGGACCGTGGGCACGAGCTTCGTGGCGGCGCTCCGACGTACGCTGTGGTCTCGCGCAGGGCTGCTTTCGCCTCCGGCACTCGTTGCCCTCGCCCTCTCGTGGGAATGGCTCGTCGATCGCGGCCGAGCCGTCCTCGAGAGCGACTTCCCGCTCGGCTTTTGGGTGGCAGTCGCCATTCTATTGGGACTCGCGATCGTGGCCGTGAGGAACACCATCGGTCGTCGCCCGGCCTCGCCAGACGCGCGCCAAAGACCTGCCTTCGCGGCCCTGATGACGACGCCGCGCATCGGCTTTGCGCTCGCGTTCGTCATTTGTTTTCGAACGGGCGAGTCGTTCTTGCAGAAGATGAAGTGGCCGTTCTTTCAGCATGAGCTCAGCGTCAGCTTGAGTGAGTATGCCCTCCTCAATGGCACTCTCGGCGCCGTCGCGGGCTTCGTCGGCACGTTCGTGGGCGGGGCGCTGATTGCACGCAGCGGACTCAAACGCTGGTTCTGGTGGTTCATTCTGGCGCAGAACCTGCCCAACTTGGCCTATGCGGGCCTGGCGCTGGTTGCGCCGCAGCTGGGGGGCACGGTCGCTCCAGGCGTCCTCGCTGGTGGAGTGATCTGCTTCGACGAGCTCGGCTCTGGCTTCGGCACAGCGGTGCTCATGGTCTACCTGATGCGGCTCTGCCTGCCGGAGCACAAGGCGACCCACTTTGCCGTGCTGACGGCACTGATGAGTCTGTCGTTCACGTTTGCTGGGGCGGCGAGCGGCTTCATTGCGGAAGCCGTCGGCTACCAGAGCTACTTCGTGTTCACGTTCGTGGCATCGCTGCCGATGATGATTTTGGGAGCCTTTGCTCCGATGCAAGGCAGTTCAGCTGCTGAGCAGCGCCCAGCAAGCTGATGCGGTGTCGGTGCGACCGCCATTTCGACGACGTGAAATGGCGGGTGGCAGATACCCGGGGGGGGTCGTCGAGCCCAAGGGCACCGCAGTCATGGCCAGGAATCTCCGGTAGCTTCGCTTCTCTCGTGCTGCGGCCCGCCGGCATGGTCTTTGCAATGTTCGAATCCTGCCGAGCGACACCGACAAAGGCGACCCCACCGGCGACGATGGGGGAGCAAAGCCGAGAGTCTCCCTGAGACCTTCTCGGCTACCGAAGTGTGGCGACAAGTAAGGGTCCTCGGTTCACGTAGAAGAAAGGAACGAGGATGAAGCGACAGCCATTCACCATTTTAGGCGCAGTACTCTTGGCCGCATGTGCGGCGGAGACTCCAGGATTCGAGCCGGGCTCCGACGCAGCGACCGGGGGCAGCGTGGCGTCGGTGACGCCCGTATCCACGGGAGGCACCGCGGCGACTGGGACGGGAGGCAGCTCGATTGGGACGGGTGGTTTGCACGAGGCGGAGATCGGTCTCAGCCGCTTGTCGCTGTTCCTGACGGATGCGCCGGCCGCGTACGAGCACGTCTGGGTCACCATCGCTCGGGTCGAGATCGAACTCGATGGCGCGTGGCGGTCCGTCTCGGATGAAGCGCTCCACTTCGATCTGCTCGAGCTGCGCGGAGGGGTCCTCGCGGCCTTGGGCAACGCGGTGCTCGAGCCGGGGCACATTGGCCAGATCCGCCTCCACGTCGTGGATGCAGAGGTGACCGTGGCTGGTACGGACCACCCGCTCGAGATCCCGAGTGGCACCGAGACGGGCATCAAGATCCCACTCGATGAAGATGTGATCGCGGGAGCGAGCTACGAAATGGTGCTCGACTTCGACGCCCTCCGGAGCGTCAAGCAGACCAGCAGGGGGTACATCATGAAGCCGGTCATCCTGGTTCAGGAGTTCGAGCTGGTGTCGAGCCCGACGGGCGGCCTAGGTGGCTTCGGAGGCGCGCTCGCGGGAGTTGACGGGCCGGACGCGCAGACCGACGCAGTCGGGCTCGGGGGCGGTGCTCCTGGGAACTGAGGAGTCCACGAATTCGGTGCGCTCTCAGTGACTGCCCGCCTGTCCCGGCGGTGCAGTCTGCCCAAGGGCAGCAGGTCTTTTCAGCACCGTGCTCACGGGAGCGCGCTAGTTCTGCTCAAGTAAGCCCGCCAGCTGACTGGTCTGGATGGCGTATTCTTTCCCGCAATAGTCACAGGTGCTCTGCACGGGGCTGCCGTCTTCGACCAGGTCGCGGATTTCGCTGGGCTTGAGCGTGGCGATGGCAGCCAGCAGCCGCTCGGTCGAGCACCAGCAGGTGAACGAGACGGGGCTCGTCTCGAGGCGAGTGAACGGCATGCCGTAGAGGATTTCCGACAGGAGTGTGTCGGGCGTGAAGTCGGGCTCGAGCAGGTGCTCGATGGTGCGGAAGTCCTCGAGGCGCGCGGCCATGATGGTCAGGGGCGCGCGGCCGACCTCCGGCAAGAGCTGCACCATGTAGCCGCCGGCTTCGACCACGGTGCCGTCCTCGCTCATGCGGGTGGCGACGGCCAGCATCGTGTCGACCTGCTCCGAGTCCCGCATGTACGCCATCATCGCCTCGGTCATGCCGCCGCCCGGCGGTACTGGAACCACGCCTTGATTGATGCTGCCGTTGTGGAGCGTGCGCATCATCTGCAAAAGCGCCCCTTCGCTGGCCAAGATGGGGCCGTCCTTGCCGCCTTGGACGAGTCCGCGCGTCAGCCCCTCGGGAGCCGAATCAGCGACCAGCGTGCCGCGACGATCGGCGCACCGCAGGATGCCCTGCACGCGCAGCGCTGGCGCCATCGTCTCGCGAAAGAGCACGGTGGCCGTGAGAAGATCGCCCAGATTCTGAGCCGTCTGCCCCCGGGCCTTCTGCGCGGCGGCGACGCCCTGCACGGTGGTCGTGGTGCGCGCCACCATCACGCGAAATGAGCCGTCGTCGGTGATGGCGCGGATGCAAGAGTCGTCCATGGCGGGGCTCATCAGATAGCAGCTTGGAAAGGAAAAAGGCGAGTCGGATAGCCGACTCGCCTCTCTGTGCTTTCCGCGCGCTCTCGGGTCGAGAGCGCGCCGCTCGGAAAGTTTCGCTCAGCGCACCGAGAAGATGCCTTCCTGGCCGCCCGGAGGCGTCGCGAAGAGCTGCAGGTTGATGTGGTAACGGGGGCCTTGGAAGTACTCGAGCACCATCTCGTGGTCGCCGGCGCCGAGCCAGACGCTGCCCGTCTTCTCCTGCGGCGGGTGAGCGCCATCGTTGTCGATCACGACCTTGCCGTCGATGATCAGCTTGGCGCCGTCGTCGCTCGAGATCTTGAACTTCCAGGTGCCGGCCGTGCCCACGTTGAAGGTGCCGGAGTAGCGAATGGCGAACCACTCGAACATTTCCTTGATGTCGGGGAAGCCCTGGCTCCACGAGCGCGTCGCAATGTCCCACTCACAAGCGTAGACGATGCTGAGCACGTCCATCGTTTCGTAGTTCTTGGGGAGCGCCGTGGCGTTGGGGCTCAGCTGGTACACCAGGCCCTCGAAGCAACCGCGGATGGGCTTGTCGTAGCCGAACACGTTCTCGGGCGGAGCTTCCGGCGGAGCGATCGGCTCGGGCTCGGGAACGGGAGCGGGTTCAGGCTCCACCACGACGGGGACGACGGGCGCCGTCGGCGTGGGGGTCGTGGGCGTAGGCTTGGTGGGCGCCGGCTTGTCTTTGCCCTTGTCCTTGTCGTCCTTGGGCTTGTCCTTGCCCTTGTCGGCGACCTTGTCCTTGTCGTCCTTGGCCGGCGGCTTGGGATCGGGCTTCTTGTCGTCCTTCACGACGACGGGAGGCTTGCCCTTGTCCTTGTCCTTGTCGGTCTGCTTGTCCTGGCCGAGGTGCAGGCCGCAGTCCTCACCCTTGCCCTTGGTCTGGCCGCAGGGCGCGGGCTTCTTCTTGACGACCTTCTTGCCTTTGAACTTCGGCTTCTTCGTCTTGGCGGGGCCGCAGCCGGTGGTGCGCTGCTTGCTCTTGAAGATCAGGTTGAGCTTCGCGTCGGCCTTGGCGCTGCCCTCGAAGCCGGTGCTGTAGCTGCCACCAGGGCCTTTGCCGCCTGCAGCACCGCCCGCCGCTGCACCGCCGCCCGCTGCGACGCCGCCGCCGGCTGAACCCGTCGCTTTGCCACCGCCCGAAGCGCTGCCGCTGCCCGAAGCGCTGCCGCTGCCCGAGGCGCTGCCGCCGGTCTTGCCGCCCGCGCTGCCACCGGTCGAAGCGGTGGTCTTGCCGCCGCCCGAGGTGCTGCCGCCGCCCGAGGCACTGCCACCCGCCTTGCCGCTGCCACTGGCGCTCGCGCTGCCGCTGGCCGAAGTGCTCGACGAGGCGCTGGCCGATCCTTCGAACTTCACCGAGCTCGAGCTCGTCGACTTACTGCTGCCCGTGGCGCCGGCGTTGGCATCCGCTTGTGCCTTGGCTTTGGCGTCTGCGTCGGCCTTCGCTTTGGCATCGGCTTTGGCTTTGGCGTCCGCATCGGCTTTGGCCTTGGCGTCGGCCTTGGCATCGCAAGCTCCGCAGGAGCCGGACCCGGCACCGGCGGCTGCCGACTTGGCGGATCCGCTCGCGTGGAACGAGCAGCCGGCTGCGGGGAGCGCGAGCGCCAGACCCAGGCCGACAGTGACCAGGGGGTGTTTGAGGAAGGTTCCGTTGGTGCTTTTCATGCTGACCTGTTGGCAGTTGCAGAAGGACGAGAAAGGATTTCCGAAAGCGAGGAAGCGTCCGCGGCTCCGCGCGCGGAGTCGAGGGGTTCGTCCCCACGTACGCGCGGCAGGCAAGGGTCTTCCTCACCGCGCCTCCAGCCGCCCTTTCCCGAACGAGGGGCTCATTCCCCAGGGCGAGGACGATAACCTGCCTCGGGCCGGGCGCGCCAGCGCGCGGCCGAGCTGACCTCTCCGCTCCGGCGGTGCACCCCGGCAGCGCTCATCACCCGATCAAGGAGCCGCGTCGACGGCGCGTAGTGCCTCGGTCGCGGCACGCACAGTGTCCGAGATGTCGGACTCCGTGTGTGCGGCGGAGACGAACGCAGCCTCGAACTGAGCGGGCGGCCAATAGATGCCGCGGCCGAGGAGCCCCTGGTGGAAGCGCGCGAAGCGCTGACGATCGGAGCGATCGGCATCGTCCCAGTTCTGAACCGGACCGGGATGAAAGAAGAGCGTGATCATCGAGCCGACGCGCTGCACGCAGGCCGTCACCTGCGAGGTCGCGATGGCGGCGCGGAGGCCGGCCTCGAGCTCTGCGCTGCGCGCTTCGAGCGTGCGATAGAGCTCGGAGTCGAGGCGACGCAGCGTGGTGAGTGCAGCAGCCACCGCCAGCGGGTTGCCGCTGAGAGTGCCAGCTTGATAGACGGGCCCGAGCGGCGCCACCTGCTCCATGATGGCGCGGCGCCCACCGTAGGCCGCGAGCGGCATGCCGCCGCCGACGATCTTGCCGAGGCAGGTCATGTCCGGACGCAAACCGTAGAGGCCTTGCGCCCCCGAGCGAGACAGGCGGCAGCCGGTCATCACTTCGTCGAAGATGCTGACCGCGCCGTGCTCACGACAGAGCTCGATCAACGCCTCGAGGAAGCCCGGCTCCGGCGGCACGGTGCCCATGTTGCCCACCACCGGCTCGACGATGACCGCCGCCACGCGGGCTCCCTCGCGCTCGAAGAAGGCGCGCAGGCCCGCAATGTCGTTGTGGCGCAGGCTGACCGTGTTCTTGACGATGTCGGCCGGCACGCCAGCGGAATCCGGTGTACCCAGCGTGGCCGCGCCACTGCCGGCGCGCACGAGCAGGCAGTCGGCGTGGCCATGGTAGGCGCCGTCGAACTTCACGATCAGCGGGCGGCCGGTGTAGCCGCGCGCCGCGCGCAGGGCACTCATCGTGGCCTCCGTACCGCTCGATACGCAGCGCACCATCTCGATCGACGGGTAGATGTCGCAGATCAGCTCGCCGAGCTCGATCTCGCCGAGCGTCGGCGCGCCGAAGGAAAGTCCCCGCTCGGCGGCCTCCCTCACGGCGGCCAGCACTTCTGCATCGGCGTGCCCCAACACGGCTGGGCCCCAGGAGCCCACGTAGTCGATGTAGCTCTTGCCCTCGGTGTCGGTGAGGCGCGCGCCTTTGGCCGATGCGATGAACGGCGGATCGCCCAGGACGGCGCGGAACGAGCGGACGGGGCTGTTCACTCCGCCGACGAGCACTTGGCGGGCGCGCTGCAAGAGGTCGTGTGAAGTGTGCGAGCCGGGAGCGGAGGACATGGCGCGCCTCTTCTACACCATCTCGGCATCTTCCTGTCGAGCGAACGGCTGAGCACCGATGGGCGTCGCCAGTTCCTGACGCCACTCGTGGAGCATCTGGGTGAGGCCTTCCGGGGAGCGGTAGCGACTGAGCCGCGACAGCATGTGCGGCGTGTGATCGCCGACCCGGCGTTTGTCCGGGAAGCACTTCATCGCCAAAATGACGCGCTTCTCGGCTTCCTCGGGGTCTTCGCTTTCGAGCAATAGCCACGCCTCGGTCAGCAGGCGGTGCTGGCGCGGCTCCGGCTCTTCGACGTTGGTGTCGGCGCACTCGGCCAGGAGCGCCGCGGCGCGCACCGTGTCGCGCGTCATCAGCGCCACCTGCGCCTCGAGCACCTTGGCTTCGACGACGCCCCACGGATCGTCCAGGTCGCCGTAGATGCGGCTGGCCCACTCGGCGTTCTGCGAGGCCAGCGGCAAATCGTCCATGTCGATGCCGAGCATCGCGAGCAAGCGCCTGCAGGCAGCTTGGCCGCGCGGCGTGCGCAATGCTTCGAACGAGATGAGCGCATCCTGCGCGCCGGCTTCGGCCAGCTTGAGGTTCAACATGCGGTGCTCGACGTGCGCGAGCGATGCATTGGCCTGCGCCGTGCCCAGCCGGTAGCCGACGCGCTCGAACTCGCCGCGCGCCTGCAGCGCCAAACGACGGCTGCGCTCGACCGCGCCTTCCGAATGCTCGATCCAGCTCGCCAAGAGCAAGCACTGCCCGCGTCCGAGCGGCTGATCGATGGTGGCGAAGTGGCGCTCGCCCTCGGCCACGTAGCGGCGTGCCGCCTCGAAGTCGCCGAGCAGATAGCCAATCTCGGCCAGCACGGCTTCCGTCTGGGCGCGCCCCAAGAGGTCGCCCCCTTCGGAGAAGATGGCGAGCGCGCGCTCGGCCCAGCTGCGGCCTTCCGTCGAGTTGCCGAGCTCCGAGCAGATGTGGCCGAGCAGGCGGTAGCACTGCGCCGAGCTCTGCTGATCGCCGAGCTCCTCGAATTCGTCCTTGGCGCGCTCGACGTAGACGCGCGCTTCTGCTGCACGGCCGACGTGGCGCAGCGCCTCGGCCCGCCAGCGGTCCTGATGCGCCCGCGTGCGCCCTTTCAGCTTCCCGCGCAAAAGATCCAGGTCAGCCAAGGTGGAGCGCGGCTCCCTCGCCCCATTCCACGAGCTCTGGAGAAACTCGAAGAGCAGCTGGGCGGCGTCTTCCGCCTCGCCGGCTTGAATCAAATTGTTCACGCGTTGACGGATGACACGGCGAGTGGCGGCCAGCGGATGGTCCTTCAGCGCATCGGCGGCCGCGTGGTAGATGAGCTGCTTGTCGGGGCGCTCGGCCAGCTGCGACGACAGGTGCTCTTGCAGGAGCGCGTGGGGCCAGCTGTAGCGACCAGGGCCGCGCGGGATGAGGATCTCGGCCTTCTGCAGCGAACGAATGCACTCGTCTGCCGGCAAGCCCAAGCGTGTGAGGAGCGGGACCAGCACCTCGCGCCGGAGGTCGGACGAAATGGCCGCCGTGGCGTAGGCGGCCAGACGCTGCGCCTCGGGCACGGCCTCGAGGCGGCTGTCCCAGAGCTCGGCCGTGGTGCGTGGACGCACGGCCAGCACTTCGGGCGGCACGTAGTAGCGGCCCTTCTTTTGCACCAAGGCGCCTTCGAGCGCCCAGGCGTGCAGCTGCTGCAGCGCAAAGAGGGGATTGCCACGGCTGCGACGGGTCGCTTCTTCGACGGCTTCTTCGTCGAGGGCCAAGGACTTGCGCAGGAGCTCGCGCGTCGTCTCGGGCTCGAGGGGAGTCACGTCGACCACGGTGCCGTTCATCTGCTCGCGCAGGAGGCGCAGGCGCTCGGCGGCTGGAGTGCCGAGGTGCACTTCTTCGGCGCGCACGGTGGCCACGACCACGTAGTCGCGGTCCGTGTCTTCGCGGTGCATGCGCAGGAAGCCTTCGAACGTCGTCTCGGAGGCGTTCTGCAGGTCGTCGATCCAGATGAGCAGCTTGTGCTTCTGGCCAATCTTCCGCACCACGTAGCGCGACACCGTGCGCCGCGTGGCCAGCGTGTCGATGGTGAAGCGCACGCCGCTCGGCCCGACGGGTGCGTCGGCGGCGGGCCCGGCCGGACGGAACCATTCGGCGGCGCCGGCCACCCACGTGCGCGCCACTTTGTCTTCCTGTCCGACGCGCCAACGCTGCAGGAGCGAGCGCTCGATGGTGCTGCGATCGGCGCGCTCGAAGTTGTAGTAGCGGATGACCGCGCCCACGACGCCGTCGATCGGCCCGCGCACCCTGCGGTAGCGCGCCTGGATCGGGATCATCGTGCCTTCTTCGTGCACGGCCTGGCACAGCCACTCGGCAATGCGACTTTTGCCCGAGCCTGCCGGCCCGACCAGGATGACCAAGCGGTGATTGTCGCCGGTGCCGTCGACCACCTCGTCGCAGATGTCGCGCAGGAGCGCGCGCACCTCTTGGCGTCCGACGAGCGGACTCTGGCGAATGTTGAGCAAGCCGTTGGTGCGCTCGGTGTCCGCATCCAGGTTCGGATTGCGGCCGGCGTGACCTTGGCCCTTGGGCAGCGGCCGCGTGGAGGCGGCGCGGATGCGGGGCAGCTTGTACTCCTTGGGGTCGACGTCCGTGGGCCGGAGCTTGGCCCACTCGCGCCGGGCTTCGGCGGCGAACTCCCAGCGATCCCAGGGCTTCTTGGCCAGCGAGCGGTGCACGAAGGCCACCGAGCCTCCCGGCGCGTCGATGGCAGCCGCCAAATTGGGCACCTCGGAGAAGGCGTGGTGCCGCAGGAGCTCCTTGGCGTTGCCGCTGAACGGCGTCGTGCGCCCGATGAGCCGATAGAGGATGCAGCCGAGCGCGTACAGGTCCGTCGCTCCGCACACGTGGTGCTGCTCGTGCTGGATCTGCTCGGGCGCCATGTAGCCCGGCGTGCCCGCGCCCGCGTGCGGCTTGAAGGACGGCGCCTTCTCGCCGTCGAGGCGCTCGTCGTGCGTGTCGACCTGCAGCCACGCCAGGCCAAAGTCGAGCACGTGCACGAGGGGCGGCTGGCCTTCGACCTCTTGCACGAGCACGTTGGACGGCTTGAGGTCGCCGTGCACGATGCCGCGCGCGTGCGCGTGCGCCAGGCCACCCAAGATCTGATCGCCGATGTGCCAGATGGCCGGCCAGGTGAGGCCGACGTGGCAAAGGTCGTGCAGGCTGACGCCGCGCACCAGGTCCATGGCCAAGAAGGGCGAGCCGTCCCGCAATCGGCCAAAATCCCGCGCGCGCACGATGGCCGGGTGGTCCAAGGCTGCCAGCGCGCGCGCCTCCTTGTAAAACCACATCACGTACTCTTCGACGTGCTCCGAGTCCGGCACGATGACGCGCTTGAGCGCCACCGGCTCTTCGTTCGCCAAGTCGGTGCAGCGGTAGACGATGCCCATGCCGCCTTCACCCAGCACGCCGTCGACGCGGTAGCGGCCGGCGATGACGTCGCCGCTCAGAGCTTGTGAGCCGACTTGCGTCGCAGGCGCTTGAGGGTCGCGCGGCGCGAGCACGGCGGCGGCGCTCGGGATGGTGGGCGGCTGACTGTCGCGGTCGTCTTCGTCTGCGTCCGAGCCGGAGCCGATGAGCTTGGCGAACGAGCTCTGCCCGGTGGGCTCCGAGGGAGGCGGCACGCTCGCGTGCACGTCGGTGTCGATCGGCTCGACCTCGGGCGTGTGCGGCGAGTGGTGGCCGGGGATGTAGGCGAGGGCGGCGGCGTGGGGCATGGCCGGCCGCTCGGAAAGCGGAGCTTCTTCGTCCTCGGGAGCCGAGATGGGGCCGAGCGTCAGCGCACCGTCCAGCGACTCGCGATCGAGGATGGACGCGACGTCGGGTGGCGGGGCGGAGGGCAGGTCGGGCGGAGCCTTGGTGGGCGACGGCGGGCCGGTCGACAGGGGCGCTTCGTCGCCGGCTTCTGGGGAGGTGGGGGCGACGGCGCCCGCGACGCTCGGCCGAGTCCGCCGCTCCTTGGGCTTACCGTCGGGCGCGCGCCCCTTCTTCGAGCGGGGCTCGTCAGGAGCTGGCTTGCGTGCCTTCGCCATCGTTACTGCGCTGAACCGCCGACGGCGGTCTCCCTTTTGAAGTCAGGTAGCTCAGCATACCGAGACTCGGGACTCCGTCGAGAGTGTTCAGTGCGGGCGAACTCCGGGCCGCAGGGGTCCGGGCCTTTCGCGGCGCGAGCTATCGGCTACGCTCCGAAGCCCGCCCGGACTCCTCGGGCAGGCGCTGCCGATTTCACCGGCTGCGAGCCAACTTTTCACCTTTCGATCCGACCAGTTTCACCATGACCGCCTTCGATCCGCCGCTCGCCACACTGGACCCCGAAATCCACGCGCTCATCCGCGCCGAGGAGGTCCGTGAGACGGACAAGATCCGCCTCATCGCAAGTGAGAACTACGTTTCGCGCGCGGTCCTGGAGGCGACGGGCTCGATTCTGACCAACAAGTACTCCGAAGGGTACGCCGGCAAGCGCTACTACGAAGGCCAGCAGATCATCGACCAGGTCGAGCAGCTCGCCATCTCGCGCCTGAAGGAGCTGTTCGGCGCCGAGCACGTGAACGTGCAGCCCTACAGCGGTAGCCCCGCCAACTTGGCCGTGTACCTGGCGTTCTGTCAGCCGGGCGACCCGATCATGGGCCTCTCGCTGCCTGCCGGCGGCCACCTCACGCACGGCTGGAAGGTGAGCATCACGGGCAAGTACTTCAACAGCGCCGGCTACGGCGTCCATCCCGAGACGCACCTCATCGACTTCGACGAGGTGCGCAAGCTCGCGCACCAGCACAAGCCCAAGCTCCTCTGGTGCGGCACGAGCGCGTACCCCCGTCAGCTCGAGTTCGCGCGCTTCCGTGAGATCGCGGACGAGGTGGGCGCCATCCTGGTCGCCGACATCGCGCACATCGCGGGCCTGGTCGCCGGCGGGGTGCATCCTTCGCCCTTCGGCATTGCGGATGTGGTCACCAGCACCACGCACAAGACGCTGCGCGGTCCGCGCGGCGGCGTGATCTTCTGCAAGAGTGAGCACGCGGCTGCCATCGACAAGGCCGTTTTCCCGGGCCTTCAGGGCGGCCCCCACAATCACACCACCGCCGGCATCGCGGTGGCCGCGCGTGAGGCGCTCACCCCCGAGTTCAAGGCGTACGCCAAGGCCATCGTCAGCAACGCCGCCACGCTGGCCGCTGAGCTCAAGGGCCTCGGCTACTCGCTGGTCACCGGCGGCACCGACAACCACCTCATCCTCATCGATGTCACCACGCGCGGCACGTCCGGCAAGATTGCCGCCAAGGCGCTCGACGCGGCGGGCATCGTCTGCAACTCGAACGCGGTGCCGTTCGACAAGCGCTCGCCTTTCGATCCGTCGGGCATCCGCATCGGCCTGGCGGCCGTCACCAGCCGCGGCTTCGGCGCCACCGAGATGAAGCGTCTGGCCGGCTGGGTGAACCAGGTCGTCAGCAATCCTTCCGACGAAGGCTTGCAGAAGAAGATCGCCGCCGAGGTCAAGGAATGCTGCGCGGCGTTCCAACCTCCTGGCATTGCTCCCGCAAAGTGAGCCGAGCGAGGCCGACCGAGGGAGCAACCGTGAGTAGCGCTCTGGACCCCAATCTCGCCGTTCTGCGCGTTTCCTGCGCAGATCGGCGGGGCCTCGTGGCCGCGCTGGCCCAGCTGCTCAGCGGCTACGGCGCCAACATCCTCGATTCGGACCAGCACACGGACCGCTCCGCCGGGCAGTTCTTTCAGCGCATCGTCTTCGACATCAGCGGCCTCACGACGGATCGCGCCACGCTGCGCCGCGCCATCGACGAAGTATCCCAGCGCTTCGCCATGAACGTGTCGTTGTCGTTTGCCACCAGCGACGACGGCGTCCCGCAGAAGAAGCGCGTCGCCATCTTCGTCTCCAAGGCCGACCACTGCCTCTACGACCTTCTGCTGCGCCATCGCGCCGGCGAGCTCGTGGCCCACTTCGCGCTCATCGTCAGTAACCACCCCGACCTCGAGCCCGTCGCCGCCACCTTCGGCATCCCCTTTTCGCTCTCGCCCCGCACCCCCGAAAACAAGCGCGAAGCCGAAGAAGGCGAGATTGCCCTGCTCGAAGCCGAGCGCATCGATCTCATCGTCCTCGCCCGCTACATGCAGGTCCTGAGTGATGACTTCGTGGGCCGCTTTCCCCAGCGCATCATCAACATCCACCACTCCTTCCTGCCCGCCTTCGTCGGCGGCCGCCCGTACCACCAAGCCCACGAGCGCGGCGTGAAGCTCATCGGCGCCACGGCGCACTACGCCACTTCCGTCCTCGATGAGGGGCCCATCATCGAGCAGGACGTGGTGCGCTGCTCGCACCGGGACAGCGTGGACGACTTGGTGCGGAAGGGACGCGATTTGGAGAAGGTCGTGCTCGCTCGCGCCGTGAGGTGGCACCTGGAGGACCGGGTGCTGGCTTATTCGAATAAGACGGTTGTGTTTGATTGAAGGGGGCGTCCTGTGCGGCGTCGGGATTTTGACTTGCACGCGCTGCAACACCCGCAGCGGCCCTCCCGTGAAACCGTGGGGAGTTTGGCGCTATCCGCGCTACAAAGTGAGAGGAGCCACGGGCCATGACCACCGACCGCATCACGAAACTCCGTGTTCGAGGCCTCCGTGCGATCGAGGCTACCGAACTGGAACTCGGCGGGCTGATAGCTCTGATCGGGGACAATGGAGCGGGGAAGAGTAGCTTCGCCGAGGCAGCTGAGATCCTGAGGCAGGCGGCGAAGCCGGTCTCGCACGTACCGGATGTCATTGAGGGGCGTCATGGAGGCCTCCGCTCGCTGCTGCGACGCGGGGCTTCGGAGCTGTCTCTTGGAGTGACGATCGATGGCGCCGGTCCGCCTATTGACTATGATTTCACGCTCGCAAACGTCGGCACGCACGCGCAAGTCGTCCGGGAGAGCCTTGACTACTACGCAGCCGATGGTGCGGCGGAGCCGCAGCATGTTCTGGTCCGACGTGGTGGACGGATGCGCGTTTTCAACCGGGAGGAAGGGCAATCGGCTGTCGACGAGCAGGCCCTCGCCCTTCCATGGCTCAGTTCAAAGTCGAAGGCACCAGTCCAGCGCGTCCTCGACGCGCTCGGCAGGATCGACGTGCATGTGCCGTTCGCGACTCGCGCCGTCTGGCAGCACAAGGAATTGAACGTCACGGTGGGACCGCGTTGGCCCAGTCTCCTCGAGAACACTCAGAGGCTGAGTCGTTACGGGGTGAATCTTCCGAACGCCTTTCAGGTACTCCGTAACCGTGGCGGCGAGGCCTGGGCACGAGTGCTCGATCGTGCCCGCCTGGGTCTTGGCGAGGATCTCCGCGACTTCTCGCTCAGTCCCTACGGCCGAGGCCTAGTCGAACTCGAGGTGTTGTTTGGGGCGTTCCCCGACGCGCCCCTGCCCGTTGAAGCGCTGTCAGACGGACAAGTCGCCTACCTTTGCTTTCTCGCGCTCTGTGAGTTCCATCAATCCCGGTCGCTGCTCATGTTCGACGAACCCGAGAGCCACCTCCATCCGCACCTGCTGGCTCGCGTCGCACTCATGCTCGAGGAAGCTGCCGGCCAAGTTCCTATCGTCGTTGCCACGCATTCGAACCAATTCTTGGATGCCCTCTCGTCACCCGGCGAATCCGTTCGCCTGTGTCTCCTCGATGAGAAGCGAGCAGCTACTGTCCAGCGCCCTGACCCAGCCAGACTCGAGGAGTGGCTCCAGGATTACAGCGGGCTCGGTTCCATTCTCGCCGCCGGCTACGGGCAACACGTCTTCTCTTCGACCGAAGGGGAGTCGAAAGAATGATCGTGACGGTGCTCTGGGAAGATCAGAGGGGGGTTCAGGCCAAGGGGTTCGGTCCCCACGAACTCCTGCTTTCGTGTTTGGTCGATAGGTGTGCGGACTCCTCCAATCAGGCAGATCGCTCTCGACTTCACGAGAAACTCAGGCGCCATGTCTTGTCAGTCCCCAAGAAGGGCAATGGGAACGTCCTGCGCGAGCTGACGGGACGCCTACAGAAGCTCTCGAAGGGCGGTCCCATCGTGGCGGTCTTGGATCGCGACCGCATCGCGGACCTTTGGAGGGGTCGAAAGGATGTGCGAGTTCCTGATGGAATGTGCCATCATAAAGTACAGATCAAGAACGACGCGCCCGGCGACTACGAGGTGATCTTCCTGGTGGAGAACGTCGAGACGCTGACGACGGCTCTTCTCCAAGCGCGCGGACCGGCTCGAAGCGGGAAACCGACGCCCGACGAACGCGACCGTATCCTCGGAGGCGCTACGTGGGGCGACCCGCAGCGTAGGAAGGGCCTTCTCGAGCAGGTTCCGAGTTTTGCTCGCCTGGTCAGCAAAGTAGCCGAGCGCATCAGCCCCGCCTTTACTGCCATTCCGCCCAGCGTGTAGCCTTGGTAATGAGCAAGGCGGGGAAGGCGGCGAGGTCCTAGATGCCGCCTGCCAAGCCCGAAGAGGCGGTGCGGAAGGAGATTGATGCCGCGCTGGAGGCTGCCGGCTGGGTGATCCAGGATGCCGCCGAGATGAACCTCTACGCCGCTTCGGGCGTGGCCATCCGCGAGTTCGTGATCGCGACGGGCCATGGGAGGGCGGACTACCTGCTCTTCGTCGATCAGAAGGCCGTGGGGCCGCTCGAGGCCAAGAAGGAGGGGCATACGCTGACGGGGGTCGAACTCCAGACGACAAACTACAGCGACGGACTGCCAGGCCACGTGCAGGCTCCCATTCGTCCGCTGCCGTTCCTCCTCATCAGCACGGGCACGCAGACGACGCTGACCAACCGCCTGGACCCGCACCCGCGCTCCCGGGAGATCTTCGCACGTGCTGACGGTGCGAAGCACAACTAGGCAACCCGTGAGCCCGCGCGTCCCCCCACTCCGCATGTGTGCGGCTGTCGCGGCCACACTGGCCGTCGGTTCCTGCACCACGTACCCGACGGTCGATGGCGACTACTGGTGGTATGGCTCGCGCATCTACTTCGTGGACGGGAAGTACGGTGCCAAGAGCGAGCTCCGGACCATGAGGACGCACGCGACGACGGTTCGGCTTCTTACGGAGCAAGGGAAGGTGCTGCTGGAGATCCCGGAGTGCGGCAAAGTCGAGCTCCGCCGAAGTGGCGATCGTGGACAGATCCTGACCGGCGGTCCTCAGAACTGCGAGCTCTCTCCCGCCCAGCAGGCGTTTGGCCTGACGCGTCGCGGACTACTCGCGCTCCAGATCGACCTCGACCGTCGCGTCATGCACGAGCGCTTCTGCGAGAGCGGGACCGCAACCTCCGGGTGCGGGACGGACGACGCGGTGTTTGTCCGGCTCGAGGATGCGAAGGGCTACGGAGGCAGTTCAGCTGAAAGCGCAGGGGGCGCCGGCGGCGCGAGCAACGGCTCAGACGGCTCGCCGTCCCTGACTGCGGAATCCACCGGGAGTGCTGCACATTGGGCGTTTGGTTCTGGTGATGCGACGCTTTGGATCTGCGACGAAGTGGACCTGTCCGGGCCCGGGTGCGTAGCAGATGAGGGGCTCCTGGCCGTTCGGCATGAGAGCGTGACTGGCACTGTTCACGAGCTCCCCGACGGACGCTTCTACCTCGACGGATTCGACTGCTTCGCCCCACCGGCTTACGACGGGGAGCCGCTTCCCTGCGTTCAGTCTCTGGACGGACTGTCGCAGATCCCTTCGCCTGATCCGCACGCCACACGTTTCGTGGTCGAGGGAGATCACCTCAGCTTCGAAGCAGAGATGGTGGGTGCCGATTTCAGTTACTACGTCCGCTTGGAGGCGGCGTTGACCAGCGAGTGGTAGGGGCTTCTCGGGGAGCCGGCTCGATCACCGCTCCCGCAGGCGCCCAACCCTTTTGCCGGAGGAAACAGGCCGCCCTGGGCAAGATGAATCGCATCCGAGCGCAGCCCTTCATCGCCTGTCGCTCCAGTATCCAGGCCGACGCCGGTGGGCCGCGAGAATCAAGATTACCCACTCGAGCGTGGCGCGCACTTCTGCGAGGACGAACTGCGCGCGGTCCATTGGAGTGGCCTGCGTGCCGCCCGTGGCGCTGCTCAGCCCCGCCCTGAGGGTTTGCCCCTGCGGCCCGAGCGCGGCCTCCCAATTGCGCTGCGCGAACCGCGCCACATCCACGGCCTCACCCACGAGGACGCGGAACGGCACGGTGACCCGGTCCCGACCGCGGGACAGACGCCTTCAGCCCTTAAGAATCGCCAATAGCTTCGAGCTGTTGGGATGCTTTGCCTCCTGATGGGAGCGACCTGCCGCGGACCTTCCGGAGCCCTCGATTACTGGACACCGGTTCCGGTCGAAAGTAACACTGGCTCGTGGGTGTTCTCGACTTTGCCGCGTCGGTACTCGCTGCCTCTGGCGAGGGAACCACTCACCTGAAGCTGCAGAAGCTGCTTTTTTATTCGTACGCCGCCGCTCGCGTCCACGACGAAGCTCCGTTCGTCGTGCCGTTCAAGAACTGGAAGCACGGGCCGGTCTGCGTGGAAGTCTTCGAGCACTACAAGGGTCACCAGGCTGCGCCGATTCCGGTGCCGAGCGTGACGTCGCCGCTCTCGGGGGCCGCGCTCGATGCGGTCCGCGTTTACGGCGCGCTGACTGCTTGGCAGCTTCGGCAGGAGTCACATCTCGAAGCCCCCTGGCAGGAGACGTCTCTGGGGCAGGATATTTCGGACGAGAGGGTCGTCGCCCATTTCGGTCCCAAATTTCGAGGACCCGTATTCGCCCCGCGCAACCTCCCCGGATCCTGGACGCTTTCGGTCGACGGTCTGCCGGCGCTTCGAGCACGTACGCTGGCTGACCTAGCCAGCGCGCTTGGGCGCTAGCACCTTGTCGGCCAAGTGCCTTGGATGCCCGGACCGCCGTCGTCTGCCGATCGACGGTTGGGCAGGGTGCTCCAAGCACCGGCTGGACGATCGGTTGTGCCGACAGGTTGACCTGACCCTGCTGGAGCACCTTCCAGGAACGTCGCTCGAGGGCCTCAGGCGCGTGGACGACTTGCTCGCCCGCCGCGCCCACCTGGCTCACCTCTCGCTGCCTGTGCTCCCTCAAACCGAAGCAGACTTCGTGCAGTGGCTGCTTCGGGAGCACGGGCGCTTCTTTGGCGATGTTGGTCTTCCATTCGCTGGCGTTCTGAGGTCGGGCCCCGGCGTGTTCGGTCGGTCAGGAACGAAGCATGAGCGAGAAGGGAGCCACCCAGAAGACATCGTGGCTCACCTGCACGGGGTCTTTCGGAAGTTCTTGACTGCTTCGAAGGACGGCTCCGAGACCCCTCGGGTGATGGCGATTTTTCTACAGGCTTTCTTTGAAGTTCATCCATTCGCAGATGGGAACGGAAGGATCGGAAGACTCTTCGTCGCCGCCTACGCGTCGCAATGCGGATACCAGTATCAACACGCTCGCGGCCATCGAGCCGACGAGTATGAGAAGGCCTTGGAAGACGCTCACAAATGGTGCGCTCGCAATAGTGCCGCTAGGAGCTGCCCACCGGTCGGAGCGGATGAGCGAACACGCGATGGCCTCGGGCTCCTCATCAAGTACCTTCGAGACCGCCTCGTTTCGCGAGACCTGGATGACAGCACGGAGGCTCCGCCGGATGAGCCGACCTAGTACAGCGTGGTTCCTAGGCGCCACCCTCCTCATCGCGTGCGGTCAAATCGCGATCGACCCATCCCCGATTTGGACGCGGGCTGCCGTCGTTCGAAGCGTCGTTTCGATTGCGAAGTCTCGACCGGTTTGGATGTGGTCGAGAACGAATCGCTCGCACTCGGCATGCTGGGCTTACCCGGTTTCTAGCGTCGCCTCAGAGCCCGGCAGCATGTCGGGCGGCAGCTCGTCCGAGACCAGATTTCCGTCGGCGTCGACGATCCCGAGGCGCTCGAGTCGCGTTCGGGCTGCCTCGAGTCGAACACAAGCGAGCGGCCTTTTGATGCGCCTGCCCGCCTGGATGCGCTCTCGGAAGTGCGTAGAATCGGCAGATGTCGACCTTCCCGCGCCGGCCGGGCCTTCGCTGGTATCCGTTGTTCCTAGTCCTCGGTTGGGCACTGACCTCGAGCTGCGGTGACGAGGGCGCAGCCGATCTCGACGCGGGCCTCGCGGGGAGCGGGGGCGAGGGTGAAAGCGGTGGTGCTGGAGGTGAGGGCAACGGCGGTGGGGGGCGTGCTACCGGGGGGGAGGGCGGCGCCAGTACGGGTGGCCGATCGGGTTCTGGCGGGAGTGCCGCTGGGGGCCACGCGGGCGACACGGGTGCGGGGGGAACCCCGTCGGGCGGCGGGAGCTTGGGCGAGGGAGGGGGCGGCGGTGAAGTCGAGCCCGGCTGTTCCGAGATCTCCGTGAGCGTCGCAGAGCACGTCGCCGCCATGGCTACTCAGGGTTGGGCCGCGGTCAATCGAGACGCTGGCCTGCCCATGCACGGCTGCACCGGCGCCGGTGCGCCCGATGACTGCCTCGCGGAGTATCCACGGACAAGTGGCACGGTCGACGGCGCAGAGTGGGAAGCCGATCTTCCGGGCGCAACGCTCCGCATTCTCCACATGACCAACTATCGCTCGGCGTACTGGACGCGCACCTCGCCGGACGGTCGTTTCGTCGCGCACGGCCGCAGCGCTGGCGAGGCCGCGGTGATCGACCTCAGCGGGCCAACGCTGATCGACGCGAGCGCGCTCTACGACCCTGGCTTCTTCCCTGACGCGTCAGGCTTCGCGTTTCAGGGTGGCACGGCTCACTTCTGCGCGCAGAGCACGCTGCTCGGGACCAGCGCGATCACCTTTTCCGAGTCCAGTTGCGCGGACCTCGACGAGGTGGCGCTTCACCAGCACCTCGGCGCTTCGCTGGGAGGCGGTCCGTACTGGAGCGTCACCAGCGAGTTCGTCAGCGACAATCCGGGTACGGTGGCAGTCACTAGCGCGGTCCCGGCGCCGTTTACCGCCGGTGCCGCTGTCGAGTTCGTTCCCATCATCTACGATGGCAGCGAGTTCGTCCCGGGGGACACGGTCTCGATGGACCTCCCCGGTGAAGGCGACGCCGTGATCTCGCCCTCGGCGCAGCTCCTCCTCAGCCGTGTCTCGGCGGGCGAGAACGAAGAGCAGGCCGGTTACCGTCTGTATGGGGTGAGCGCGGTGCCTGCCGAGAGCTCTTACGACATCGAACTCTCACCGATCGCGCACTACTGCGAGAGCGGCGGCATTCCGGCGTTTTCCTACGATGAACGCTTCGTCGCGTTCCACGACTATGTCACCGATGCGGACGCGAGCGACCTCGGCTTCTCGGGGCCCGAGGACGACGAGTTCGCTGCCTACCGGGCGCAGGGCGCGGCCAACGTCTTCCTGCTCGATCTGACCACCGGCGAGACCACGCGCGTCACGCGCATGGCTCCTGGCCAGTACGCGCTCTACCCCCACTTCCGCTCCGACGGCTGGATGTACTTCGTCGTGCGCACCCTGGGCACGACCGTCGAATACGTGGTGGCGAGCGACGCGGCACTGTGAGGCGCGAACGTCAGCGGCGAGCAGGCTCCGCGACTTGCCGATTCAACGCTGACGGTCACAGCGAATCGAGGCTGAAGATGTCCCAGCGCCAGATCGAAAACACCATTCCAGTCTTGGCCGTTCGTGAGCTCGACCGGAGCATCGCCTTCTTCAAGGACGTCCTCGGATTCGAGTTGGACTGGCGAGCGGGCTCGACGTGCTCAGTGGGGAGAGACGGCTGCAGTATCATGCTGCAGGTTCATGAGGAGCCACGGCCGGCCACCGTTTGGATTGGCCTGGACGACGCGCTCTTTCCACGGATTCAGCAGTCGGAAGCCACCATCCTGCAGCCGCCTACGAACACCCCTTGGGCCTACGAGATGCGGATCGCCGATCCGGATGGCAACATCCTTTGGTTGGGCGCGGAACCGAAGGAGTGACGCGCCTGGATCATCGATGATCGGAACGAGACTGGGGGGTCTTCATCATGCGCATTCTTGTCTGCCTTTTCGTGAACGTTGGCCTTCTGCTTGGTTCTGGGTGCAGCTCGGGCGTACCGGCGGACTCGGGAAGCGACTCGGGTGGCAGTGCGACGGGCGGCAGCTCGACGGGCGGCAGTACGACGGGTGGCAGTGCGACGGGTGGCAGTGCGACGGGTGGCAGCTTGACGGGTGGCAGCTCGACGGGCGGCAGTGCGACGGGTGGCACTTGGGGAGATGGTGGCGCGCCGCCCAGCAGTACGGGGGGCTCCCCCAATCCTCTCGAAGACTATCCAGCCTGGGTACCGGGATGCATGCAGTCGCGCCAGCTGGCGCCATGTCCCTCCTGCCTGGATCCAGAATGCATCGTGTGCGCATGGGGGACGGACGCCGAGGTGGCCGCCGCTGGCGCGGAATGCGCCTCGCCAGAGAACTACGAAGCTGCCTGCGGCTGCGCTCCGTGCGGCACCGGCAATGGCCTCTGCTACCAGTAGTCCGGCTTGAGCCTCACCAGCGCGACGTCGTGTCGGCACCGGTGATTGCCGGTGGGCAGCGACGCAAGGAGCACTCGTCGCGCGAAAGTTCCACAATGGCGAGGGTGTCCGCGAGGCCACCTGGCCAGGCCTCTGGCGCACAGCTATCCAGGGGAGCAGTGCGCTCCTCAGGTGCCGCCCTTCGCCAGCGCCCGACCGGCGCATTGGTGGTCCGATGCATACCAAGCTGTTGATCGACGCCATCATGAGGCAAACGACGGTGCTCATCGCGCAGCTGTCTTCTGCAGCGGGGATCCGAGCACCGCTGTCGCACCTCGCGGATGAGGTGTTTCTGAATTTATCCCAAGAACTCGAGAACCAGGGCGTCGGCCGCAAGGTCGTCGCTGACATGTTCGGTATGGCCCTCCGGGGGTACCAGCGGCGGGTTCAGCGCCTGCGCGAGAGCCAGACGGAGCACGGCAAGACGCTGTGGCAAGCGATGGCAGAGTTCCTGCACGGCAAGGGGCAAGTGACGCGTTCCGAGCTGCTCGAGCGGTTCGACAGGGACGATCCCGAAGCCGTCGCCGCTGTGCTGAGTGACCTCGTGCGGACCGGGCTCATCTCGAAGGCGGGGAGCGGCCCTGCCGCCGTTTTCGCCCCGACCCCTGTGGAATCTCGCCAGCTCTTGGCTCGCGCGGGAAAGGAAGAAACCATCAGCGCCATGGTTTGGCTCGACGTCTGCCACCATCCGCGAGCTCCTCTCGCCGAGATTGGCGCGCGCGTCGGGGTGGACGTCGACGAAGTCGAGAAGGCCGTATCCCGGCTTTGTGCCGAGGGTCAGGTGCGCCGCGATGAAAGCGGCAGCTTGGTGGCCGAAGCCTTCGTCATCCCCGTGGGAGCGGAGGCCGGATGGGAGGTCGCCGTGCTCGATCACTTTCGAGCCGTGGCGGGCGCCATCGCGGCCAAGCTGCGCTACGGAGCCCCGCGCTCCCAGGGAGGTGACACGACCGGCGGTGCGACCCTGCGTTTCGAGGTGAGCCGGCGGCACCCGCTTTATCAAGAGGTCGTGAGCTTGCTTTCCGAGACGAGAAGAAGGTCCGATGACCTGTGGGAAGCCGTCGAGGACGAGAATCGGCGCCACCCGATCGTCGAAGACGAGGTGGAACGGGTGGTCTTCTATTTTGGGCAGTTCGTGAAGAAGGCGGACGAGGACGTATGAGTCGGCTGCTCGCGCCTCTCCTCGCTTCCGGCTTGGCACTCACAATGGTCCACTGCTTGAGTCCCAGCGCGAGCGGGAGCAAGACGAACTGGTTCCAAGAGTGCGACCAGGACGCCCAATGCGGCGAGGAGGGAGCCTGCACGTGCGGTCTTTGTACCAACGCCTGCAGCGAAGACGCCGAGTGCGAGATGGGGGTTTGCGCGGCCGAGCTGGAGACGTCGAGTATGTGCCAGTCTACGGGGCCTGCGCGCATCTGCCTGCCTGCCCACGAGCCTGCGTGCGTCGCCTTCGACGTGTTGGCCGACGCAGACCTGGGACCCGCCGTTTCGAAGCCCTGCAGCAATGACGGAGCGCTCGTTTGCGAGCCCTTCGACGACCTGCCTCCGGAAGAGTACTCCACCTGGTTCCAGGGCGAGATGACGGCATCGATTCAGGATTGCGACGTCTTCAGCGGAGCGGGCGCACTGCAATATCGAAGCGCGGCCGCTGGACAGGTCCAGACGCGCATCCGCCTTCCGTCGTCCATCGACTCGGGGGCGCTCCATGCGCGGGTTTACCTGAAGTTGGACGCACAAATGGCGTTTCCCGAGCAGCTTCAGGTGCTGGAATTGTGGGACCGCGAAGACTCGGATGTCCCGGGACGCGTCGCACTCTTTCTGACGGCGGACGGGGTACCGGCTGTGTTCGTCGGTGCGAGCAATACGACGCTGCTGTCGGCGGACGCGGAGCCACTACCGCGAGACACGTGGGTCTGCTTGGAGCTGGCACTCGACATCGCGACCAGCGATGGCGGTGCGGCGCTGCTTCAAGGCGAGCAAGAGATCGTCAGTGGCAGCGGCTTCGCAACTCGTCCGGAGCAGGCCTTCTCGGTCGTCGTCGTCGAGGGACAGCCCACAGCCGATACGGAAGGAGTGAACTTCTTCGTCGACGAGCTGGTGGTCGCAACCGGACCCATCGGCTGCAACTGAACCCGTTGGCAGCGCCGCTGTAGCATTCTGCCGGTGGCGCGGTGGCCGTGGGGTCATCTTACGGTCGGGGATCGGGCGCATAGGCTTGCCTTCATGGGACGTCTCATTGCCTGGACTGGCTGGGTGCTCTTGCCCGCCTGCGTCACTGCTTGCACGGCCGAACTTCCGGTTGGATCGGGGCCGACTGACCAGCTGTCGACCGGGGGTATGGGAACGGGAGGTGCCAGCAACGGCACCGGTGGCCTGGATGGGAGCGGCGGCGGTGCTGTCCCGCGCGATCCGCTGGAGCTGGAGGCTGCTTGTTCCGCGCGGGCCGGCGAGCTCAGCATGGGTCTGTCCAAGCTGCGCCGTCTGACTCGACGGCAGATCGACAGCACGCTGGCCGACCTCTTGGGCGTCCAGTCGAACCCAGCGAGCGGACTCGCTCCCGACGAACGTCTCGGTCCGTTCGAAAACAATGCCATCACTCCGATTACGAACTTGCTCGTGGAGCAGGTTCAGGAAATGGCCAAGCGCGTGGCCGACGAGGTGACACCGCGGCGCACGGAAATCATGGGTTGCGACCCAGAGGTGGATGCCACCTGCGCCCAGTCCTTCGTCGCTACGCTCGGCAAACGCGCATTCCGTCGACCTTTGACGGAGGAAGAGGCTACTACGCTGCTTGCTCTGTTTCAGCTCGGCGCGGCTCATGGAGGAGCCGATCACGGCTTCCACCTCGTCATCGAAGCGCTCGTTCAGTCGTCGAGCTTTCTCTACCATGTCGACGTCCCGGCATCGAACGTGGCGACTGCCAGCGTCGACGGTGTGAGCCCGTACACGTTGGCTTCGCGCCTGTCGTACTTCCTCTGGAACTCCATGCCCGACCAGGAGCTCTTCGAGCTTGCTGACAGCGGCGCGCTCCTTTCGACCTCGACTCTCGAGGCTCAGGTCACGCGCATGATTTCCGACGAGAGGGCGACTCAGACGCTGGGCGCCTTCCATGAGCAGTGGCTGGGAGTCACCGGGCTCGAGGAAAAGACGAAAGACCAGGCGCAGTTTCCTCTCTGGGGTCCGGAGCTTGCCCGTTCGATGCTCGAGGAGACGCGTCGCTTTTCTTCCTACGTCGTCCGCCAAGGCGATGGCCTCCTGAGCACGCTCCTCACGGCGGATTTCACGCTTCCTGACGAAAATCTCCTGGAACTCTACGGAATCGCGGCGCCCCCCGGCTTTGAGACGGGAGACGTGGTGCAAGTGCCGAATCGGGCCGGCATCCTGACGCAGCCGGCTTTTTTGACCAAGAACTCCCACCTCGATCAGACCTCGGTCGTTCACCGCGGCCTGGTCGTCCGGCGAAACGTGCTCTGTCAGGTGGTGAATCCGCCGCCGGCCGGCGTCTCCACCTCGCTTCCCGCGGTGACGGAAGCCACCACCACCCGCGAACGCTTGAAGCAACACGTCGCGAATGCAGCGTGCGCGACGTGTCACCAGGCAATCGATCCCCTGGGCTATGCCTTCGAGCACTACGACCCTATTGGCGTGTATCGAACGCAGGATGGCCTGGGGCCGGTGGATGCCAGCGGCGAGTTCTATCTCACGGGCGAAGATCTCCAAGGTTCCTATGCGAACGCCGAGGAGATGATGACGATGATCGCGTCTGCTGAGGAGGTGGAGAATTGCGTCGCCGATCAATGGTTTCGCTTCGCCTTGGGACGCATGGAAAGCCTCGACGACGCCTGCACCTTGCTCGAACTTCACGCCGCTTTTGCTGCTTCGAGCGGCAACATTCGCACCCTCCTCTCCCAGATCGCCTCGAGCCACGCCTTCCTCAACGTTCGATCCACTGCACAGGTCTCGCCATGACTCATCGCAACGTCCGCTTCGACAAACGGTTCATGTCGCTCTCCCGCAGACGCATGCTCCAGGCCTTGGGACTGGGCGCCGCTGCCGGTCCTCTGCTTCCCCTTTTGAGTGCTTCAGGGCAGGAAGTGGGTGCAGCACCCAAGCGCCTCCTTCTAGTCTTTTCACCCGACGGGATCGCCGCGCGTGACTGGAACACCGCTGTCGATTGGAAGCCGCAGGGTACGGAGACGGATTTCGAGTTCCATTACATCCATCAACCGCTGACGCCCATGAAGCACAAGATCGTCATTCCGTGGGGTCTGACTCTGAGTGCGGCCGGCGCAGGTGAAGCTCACGCGCACGGGATGGCGGGACTCTGGACGGGGTCGCGGCTCAATGGGCCTTCGAACGGGGTTTCCTTCGACGGCGGGAATGGAGCCCTCACCGGCTGGGGAAGCGGTGCGTCCGTCGACCAACTCATCGCTCGAGGCGCGGGTGGTAGCTTGCCTTACGCCGCTGCTCCGGATTCGCTGAATCAAGAAACTCCCTATCGGACGGTGGAGCTCGCGGTGGATCCAGGCAGTCCAACGAGCCTCACCCGAATGATCTATTCGGATCCGGACACGCCGATTCATCCGGAGTCGAACCCCAAGGCCGCGTTCGATCGCCTCTTTGCTGGGGTGTCGACCTCGCCCACGCCGGAAGTGGATCCCGCCGCGGAGCAGAATCGGACGGAGCAACGAGCCATCGTGGACTTTCTTCGCTCCGACCTGGGAAGGATTCGGCCCAAGATCGGCGTGGAAGACTACCAAAAGCTGGACGCTCACTTGGAGGGACTTGCCATCTTGGAGCAGCGTCTCAACTCGCTCGGCAACGGACCAGTTTCAGCGAGCTGCTCACTACCGAACGAACCCCCGTCCGCGGGCGGGGCTGCGTTCAATCAGCTGGTCCCACCCATGATGGATGTCGTCGCTCATGCTCTGGCCTGTGACGTCACTCGGGTCGCCAGCTTGCAGCTGAGCTACGGATTCTCGTACGTGACGCACACTTGGCTGGGGCATAGCAGTCAGCACCACACGATGAGTCACGACAATTCCGATCGTCGACAGGAACTGCAAGACATCGACAACTGGTACTCGCAGCAGTTCCTCTACCTACTCGAGAAGCTCGACTCCTTTCCCGAGGGCGATGGCACGCTCCTGGACAACACGCTCGTAGTGTGGGGCCGTGAACTCGGCACGACGGCCCATCGCTTCGAACGCTCACCGGTGGTCATCGCTGGTGGAGCGAATCTCGGGGTGAAGGGAGGCCGCTTCCTCGACTTCGACGGCCAAAAGCACGCCAAGCTCTTGGTATCCATCGCCAACATCATGGGCATGGAAACGAACAGCATCGGCAACATCGACCCAGACAGCGGTCCCCTCGCTGGGCTGATCTGAAGGGCTCTCCGGCGGGCCGCGCCGCGACCTTCACGCCAGAAACCGGTTCCGCTTCGGGTCGCTGTAGCGGTCCCAGGCGATGGCAAAGGGCGTCATGGTGGTGGCGCCATCTTTGTAGCGGATGGTGAGGCCGCGCGGGGTGACTTCGCGGTAGTTGCTCTCGTCGGGGAGGTCGGGGTTGGAGGCGCCGCCGGCGGAGAACAGGGTGAAGAGCCGACTGTCGGGGAAGTCGTAGTTCGTGTGGAAACCGTCGACGACGCGCTCGTGGCCGCGGACCATGACGGTCGAGCCGATGCGGGCCATGAAGCTGCGAAACTGCGACGAGCCGTAGCCGAAGCGCGCCACCTTCTTCTGGAGCGCGTCCGGGACGACCTCGGTGTCGGCCGGATCGCTCCACATCATCTCGAAGCGCAGCTCCGGGTCGTTGAGCGACGATAGGTCCTTCCACTTGTCTCGCAGGGACGCGTCGCGCGGAATGCCGGCGTGGGCAAAGAAGATGCGGCCGAAGGACATCGTCGTCGGCAGCTCTTCGAAGAGCTGCCGGTACTCGTTGAAGAACCCATCGCGCGCCACGCCCTGGAGGCTCGTCATGCCTTCGGACGGGCGCACCGGGGCCAAGATGCGGCCTTGATGCTCGAGGTAATACTCGTGGTTGCCCCGCAGGATGTGCACGGCCTCCGGCACGGTGACGTAGAGCTGCATCACCGTGCGCATGATGCCGTCGTAGCTGAAGCGACCGCGGTCGATGTAGTCGCCGAGCAGGATGAGCCGCGTATCGGGCGTGGTCGACGGGCTGTCCGCGTGGGCCTGCACCTTGGCGAGGAAGTCCGTCTGCATCAGGGCGGCCTTCAGGCACGAGTAGCAGCCATGCAAGTCACCGAGCACGATGAGCTCGTACTCGGCGGCAGGATCCGGCTGGAGGACGTAGACGTGCTGGTCCAGGAAGGACGACGCGGGCGCGACCTGGGCGAAGCTGCTCACGCCCGCTAGCCGGCCAGCTCCGCGGGCGCGCTGCTCGGCGAGCGTGGCCCGCACCTTTTGGACCAGCTCCACGTCCCTCTGAGCGGGCTCCGCGAACGCCTGCGGATCGTGGGGGTAGGCGCGCTCCTGCCGGGTGAAAAAGGGGTGATCGTCCACGCGCGGGGCCAGCGGCTGCTCCGCCATGAGCTCGACCCTGGGCGTCCCGTCGTCCTCGAGCAGCTCGAACTCGGTGATCTCCACCGGCTCTGCCAAGAGGCGTTCGAGATCGCTGCGCAGCTTCTCTTCGCTGGGGTGAGCGACGCCGTCGGCCAGGATGAGGTCATCCACGATGCCGAACAGGACCTTCTGCGTGTCCACGTCGAACGGATGCAAGAGCTCGTAGCAGTGCAGCGTGAGCTTGGCGTGGATGAACTCTTCCTGGCTCTCGCCGTCGACCACCGATTCGCTGAAGAGCGCGACGATCTCCCGATCGATGGCGGCTGCGGCGCGCTGAAACTGCGCGGTGACTCGGTCAGTCTGCGCGTGGCGCGCCAGTGGATCGGCAACGACAGCCTGCATGTGCTTGTCGACGAGGCCCGCGATCTTCTCTTGAATGAAGCGCTTCTCTGCCAGGCCGAACTTGCCGTCCGCGTGTCCGAAGGCCGTCAGCATGAAGACGACGGCGAGCATCTGCCGCTTGGCGACCTCCGGATCGGAGCTGAACATGCATCAGTGTGCGGCGGACCCTCTCTCCGAGACAAGGGTTGCCGCTTCACCGCTGTGCCAGCCAGCCCTGAGGCTCCTCAGAACATCACGGTGTAGCCAGCCATGAAGCCGCCGCCGAGTGCGCCGTTGCCCAGACCCACGTCGAGGAAGCCGTAGGGCTTCAAGATGCCGGAGCGACCGATCAGGATGTCCATGCCGAGTACCGGGCGGAGCAAGAAGTCGGCGCCCGGACCTTCCTCGAACGCCACCCCCAAGCCCAGGCCCGCAAAGCCGTAGAACGAGTCCGAGAACGGCAGGTGGTAGCTCGGCTCGAGCACCACCGAAAAGCTCACGGTAGTCTCAGTTGGACCTGGATCGTCGTCGACATTGACCACGGTGATGATCGGCAAGAGCGTCAGCTCGAAGCGATCCAGGAGGAAATAGCCGACGGAAGGCGCGATGCGCAGCGTGAGTGCTTCGTCCCGGATGTCCAAGCCGAGCGTCCCGCCAAGCTCGACCACGCCGCGATCGGCATAGGTCACATCGCTGCCCATGCCTGCCGCAGTCTCGACCGGGGGATTGCTCATGTCTGGGACCTCAGCCGTGCCACCGGGAGGCTCGGACCTCTGCTCGGAGTTGTCCGATACCGTCGGCTCCATGGGGTTATCGCGCTCGCCATCGCCCGTGCCGTCAGCCTGGCCATCGGGGGCGGCGTCGGCGGTTTGCCGCTGTTCGGCTGCGGCTTCGGGTGCGGGTTCCGTCCCGCCTTCTGCCGGGCGATTGGTATTGGCGTCGGGCTCTGCGGGCTGGGGATTCGGCGGATTGGCGCGCTCCTGAGCGACGCCCGACGAGCTCAGCGACACAATGACCGCGAGCGCCCCCCATTTGATCCAACCCAACTCATCATTCGCTACTCGGTGGTGATTCATGGTGCCCACCTCGAAGCAGCAAGCGTGCCAGGCTGTGCTCATCCGGAAACAAAGCCCGCCAATGCGGGCTTTGCGCGGCTCGCCTGGCACGAGCTCGGGTGACATTTGCGCCCCACCGGCGCAGGCCTGCACCAAGTCGGCTTCGAGCTTCGGGGGCAGAAAGGCGGCCCCAGGCCGCGCCTTCGCCTCGTTCAGCGGCGCGTGAAGTTCGAGTACCAGTTCCACTCCCACGTGGCGCCTGCGTCGGTCGAGAACGCTCGGCTGTAGGTCGGATTTTCTGGATTCCGCTTGTCCCAGTGGAACCTCACGATGACGGTTTGACCCGCGACGATTTCACGACCGAAGAAGTTGCCTTGGTCGCCATCGAACGAGCCGATTTTGCCGTCGTCGAGCTTCAGGGTCGTGCTGTCCGCCCAGTAGATCGTCCACAAGCGCGCGTCGGAGTCGAACAGGCGCAGGGTGAAGCCTTCGAAGGGTCCGGCGTCGAGCTCTGCCCGAAAAACATCGACGTTACCCAGCCCGAGGAGGATCGGGCGCAGCTCCTGGGTGGCGTCGAACTCCTGCCACTCGTCGCGACCGCTCAGCGGTTCCTTCAAGGTGCGATTCCTGATGCTCCACTTGCCAACCAGATAATCGAAATCGCTTTTCGACGAGGTCGGGCTCGCCGTCATGAGGAGTTGACCATCGGAGGCAACGGAAAATGCTGCCATGATTTGCCCTCAAGTCCTCGCCGCTTCGAGCGCTAGCAGAGAGGCGGAGCCATCGCCCGCACCCACGCCTCGGAAGTCGCCGCGGAGGGCCTTCAGGGCCGTGCGCTCCTCATCAATCTCGGTTTGGGTGCGAACGCCCAGACGCCGGAAGACGGGAATGGGGGGGCACCAGCCCTGCACGGCGTGCTGGAGCAAGAAGCCGCCCACCACGAGCGGGAGGAGCGCGAACCAGGGGTTCACGAGCAGCGCCAGGCCGCTTCCGCCGACGGTCAGGGCGGCGGCGTTGGCCTCGAGGGTGCGCTCGATGTCCCACTCGCGGTCGAGCTCGGCCAGGCGACTCGTGATGGTAGTGGGGTCAGCGGTGGCGAAACGCGCGACGTTGGCCTCGGTTTGGCGGCGGATCTTCTCGTTGACGCTCTCGGCCGTGTGCTCCGGCACTCGCTCTGCGGTGGACGGGATCATGGACGTGCTCCTTCCAGTCCTCCGGCAGCAACGGTCGTGCCAGCGGCACCTCGTCGCTCAGAGCGTGGAATTGACTGGCAGAATGACCGCGAGCGTCCCCCATGCGTCCAGCCCGTGCCGCACGTCAGGCGACAAATGCGCCCCACTGGCGCAGGTCTGCATCACCTCGGCTCGAGCCAGATGGACCGGAGCCACACCCTGCCCGCCGCCCGATGACAGCGCGGGCCGCGCGGCGCCCGGCAGGCAAACTCCAAGTGGATGCTTGCCCCGGCATGCCCCGATTTCAGCGCGCAGAACGCCGTGGTGCAAAGCAAGGTCAAGTGCCATCCTATCGCTGGACCCTGTCCCGGTGTGTCGATCCGACCATGGCGACGCCAGATCTCGTTGGCCGTGTTGGAAACGAAAACGACTGGACGCAGTTCTTCTGGGGGCTCACGGCACCTGGCTTGTCGAGCAACCCAAACGTATCCGACGTCTGGACCATTACCGACACCTTGAGGCCCTACCAAGCGCTCTGCGCTGGCACTCCGCCGGAGGGCGATTGCAGGACGGAGTTCACGTGGGGAGTGCTGAGTACGGCAGTGGATGGCCTCGCGGGGGCCGGCACTCTAACGTCCGCCCAGCAGCAACGGTTCGATGCCCTCGGAGCGACTAGAGGGGTCAGCCAGTGAAGGAATCGAGAGGGGCGCCCTCATACGTGAGCGCTGCTCTCGTTTGTCTGGCATTCGTGGTGGGTTGCAAGAGTAGCCCACCATTGCAGGACGGTGCGGGCGGAAACGCAGGTGTTGGCGGGCAGGCTAGCGGTGGAGCCATCGGTATCGGTGGTGCGCTCGTCGGCGGGGGCGGTATGGGCGGCAACCCGTCGTCTGGCAGCGGTGGTGAGCGCACTTGGCAGGCTCAGCCTTGCGAGCCCGGCGAGTATCCGTCGGGCGTATGGACGCCCACCCCGTGGCAGCCGCACGAAGACGATGCCACGTGTGAGCACGTGCCGGTGGAGGCGAAGTGCGCCGACGGCTGGTGTGAAATCCCGGCAGGGTGCTTCGTGGCTGGAGCATCGCCGGACGACTATGGGGCTGCGGTGAACGCCGTGAAGCATACGGTGCGTCTCACTCACGCGTTCGAGATGCAGCAGGCGGAGTTTGCTCGGGCGACGTGGGTAGAGCTGGGATTCGACGAACCAGCCCAGCTAAGCGAGGACTTGCCTTGTGAAGGCGCCGGATGTCCCCTTTCTCGGGTTACCTGGTTTTCCGCTTTGAAGGCGGCAAATGCGCTGTCCAATCGCCGTGGCACGCCAGAATGCTACGAGCTGGCCGGGTGCAGCGAACAACCGGGCGAGCTGAATTTCTCTTGCACCAGCGTCACCCTCACGACCGCGACCGTCTACGAGTGCGCAGGCTATCGCCTGCCGACGCAGGTGGAGTGGGAGTACGCCTACCGGGCTGGCACGCAAACCGCGTATTACTCAGGCAACGTGACGGACAACGGCGCATTCCCGCGCGACACGTACTGCTACGACGACCCGAATCTCTCGAAGATCGGGTGGTACTGCTTCAACGCCGACGACGTGCAGCCATCGAAATGTCGGCAGCCGAATCGGTGGGGCTTGTTCGACTTGGCTGGGAACCTTCCCGAGTGGGCGTCGTCTTCCTCCTCGAGCGGCAGCGGTCCGGTTGCAGATCCGCAGGCAACAATAGATTCGCCAGTGCCGACGCTCGTGCATGCGCTGGGCGGTAGCGTCCACTTGTGGCCGGCGGCGTGCGCCGGGGCGTTTGCATCAACGACGGTGCCGCAGAGTCGGCAAGGCTTCCGCCTCGTTCGCACACTGAATCCGTAAGATTCAACTGAGGGCGAGCGCAGGGTTGCGAGGAGTTCGACATAGTGGCCCGAGGGCGACCCCGGGTGAAATCATTTCACTCACGGCGGCCACCTGATTGGCCGGCCAATAATGGGCTGAAATCGTGTGAAATAGAAAAAAGAGACGAAACCATCCTAACGGGCGTCCGAAGAGACCCTTTATGTCGCCCCAGACTGCGCCTCGTTGGCTCGTTTTGTTCCTCACCCTTTTGATCCTCGCGGGCTGCACGCAGGAGGAGCCAGCGCGCCAGCGCACGGCGGCGCTCACACCAGCGGAAGTCCGCACCATCAATTTCGAGCTTCTGAGCGACTGGCACCGGTACTCCGGCGTCGGCACGCTCGCTTCGAGCACTCAGCGCAGTGAAGGGCAGCGGTCGTTGGCGGTCTCGGGCATGGGCTACATCGCCGTCCGCAACCTGACGCCCCTCACCAAGGACGACCAGCAAACGCCGCAGGTCGTTGGCTACGACATCTGGATCCCAACGCAGCAGCCGAATCCGAGCTGGCACGGCGACACGCAGCTCACCATCGATGCCCCGTCGGCCGGAGTGCATCAGCAGTACCTCGGCTATCGCTCCCTGCAGAATCTGCCGAAGGGGCAGTGGGTGCGCGTCGAGTTCCCGGTTCCGAACGCCGTGCGCCAAGCGCTGACGAATGCGAACTACACCGACCTGCGCTTCGTCATCGGCATCAACGTTCCGGCGGGCAGCCAGACGCACTACCTCGACCATTTCACGCTGGGTCCCGTGCCCACGTCGTGCACGCCCGTCAGCGACAACAACGTCTGCACGTCGGACACGTGCAATCCGGTGACCGGTCAGACGGTCTACACGCCAGTCGCACCCGGCACCTCCTGCACGGACGGCAACGCCTGCAACGGCGCCGAAGCCTGCAACGCCACCGGCACGTGCCAGGCCGGCACGCCGCCCGTCATCGATGACGGCAACGTCTGCACGGTCGACACCTGCGCAGCGAGCGGAGGCGTGACGCACACGCCAGCGAGCGCTGGGACCAGCTGTGCCGACGCGAATGCCTGCAACGGCACCGAGGCGTGCGACGGCAGCGGCACGTGCCAGGCCGGCACGCCGCCAGCGCTCGATGACGGCAATCCATGCACGGCAGACGCCTGCGACGCGACCGCGGGCGTGACGCATACGCCGGTCAGCGCGGGCACCAGCTGCGCCGACGCGAATACGTGCAACGGCGCCGAGGCGTGCGACGGAGCAGGAAGCTGCGTGGCCGGCGCTGCGCCGGCGCTCGACGACGGCAACCCATGCACGGCCGACGCCTGCGACGCGACCGTGGGCGTGACGCATACGCCGGTCAGCGCTGGGACCAGCTGCGTCGACGCGAACGCATGCAACGGAGCCGAGGCGTGCGACGGCAGCGGGACGTGCCAACCCGGCGCGCCGCCGATGCTCGATGACGGCAACCCATGCACGGCGGACGCGTGCTCGGCCAGCGGTGGCGTGACGCACACGCCGGTCAGCGTGGGCACCAGCTGCTCGGACGGCAACGTGTGCAACGGCGTGGAGGCGTGCGACGGCAGTGGCACGTGCGTGGCGGGGGCGGCACCCGTGCTGGACGACAGCAATCCTTGCACTGCGGACGCGTGCGACCCTAGCGGTGGCGTGACGCATACGCCGGTCAGCGCGGGGACGAGCTGCGCGGACGACGATGCGTGCGATGGCTCAGAGTCGTGCAACGGAGTGGGCTCGTGCCTGGCGGGAGCGCCACCGGTGCTGGAAGACGGGAATCCTTGCACCACGGACGTCTGCACTCCCAGCAATGGCGTGACACACACGCCGGTCAGCGCGGGGACGAGCTGCGCGGACGGCAACTCCTGCAATGGCGATGAGTCCTGCAATGCCGCAGGCGCCTGCATTGCGGCGAACGCGCCCAACCTCGACGACGACAACGCGTGCACTGTTGACTCTTGCGATCCGGCGACGGGCACACGTCATGTCGCCGCCACCCCTGGGACGGCTTGTGAGGATGGAGACCTTTGCAACGGCACGGAAACCTGCAGCGAAGCTGGCGTGTGCACGCTGGGCACACCGCTGACCGCTTCCGCAGAGGGCAACCCCTGCATCAGCAACGTCGCCTGTGATCCCGCCGATGGGCTCACCTGGGAGTTTGCGCCGCTGGGAACGTCCTGCAGGACGGGCTTCATCTGCGATGGAGGCGGCCAGTGCTTGCGCGACCAAGGGGGCGGAGAGCTGCCGCCTTCGCTGCCGTCCGGTGTGGGACGGAGCATCAGCGACTACGCTCTCACTCTGCCGCGCTCTCCGAGGCCCGGCTGCGCACTCGACGTATTGCATCCAGACCGGGTCGCCATCATCGCCGGTCGAGTGACCACGTGGGACGGTCTCACTCAAGCGCAGGTGCCGGTCGTGGGCGCGCAGGTCAGCGTTCCACGCGAATGCGGAGCTGGGACGGTGACGACGCGTGAGGACGGGACGTTCCAGCTCCCGCTTCAAGGTGGCGCTCGCACGACACTGCGTGTCGAAGCAGATGCGAACGGTGACGGCGCCTTCGACTACTTGCCGGCTGAGCGTAACGCGGAACCGCCGTGGCAAGGCACGGCCAGCATTGATCCGATCGAGCTGGTTCCGCCCGCAGTGGTGTCGGGTACGGTCGAGCTCGAGGAGGGGATGGTGATGGAGGACATCGTTCTCAACGGGCCGACCACCTCCGACGATCGCGACGGGGATGGCGTTGCGGCACCGCGCACGCCGAGCTTGCTGCTCAAGGCGGGAACGACGGTCACGGGTGTGGACGAGAATGGTGCACCGGTAGTCCTGGAGAACGCCGCTCTCCGCATTACGGAGTACACGGTGGGCGCTGCTGGCCGCGCGCGGATGCCCGCCGCTCTGCCCCCGGGCACAGCGTATGGCTATGCGATGGAGCTGTCGGTCGATGGCGCCTACCACACGCTCTTCGACCAGCCAGCGGTGTACTACGTCGACAACTTCCTGGGTGCCGAAGCAGCCAGGAGCGGTAGCCCTGATGCGGACATGAGCGTGGGGCAGCCCGTTCCCGCTTGGTACTACAACCGCGACACCGGCGCCTGGGAACGTGAGGATGACGGCATCATCATTCGCCTCGTGGGCGTCGACTCCAGCACGCCGGCTGCGGCGCTGATCGACTCCGATGCCGACGGCGACGCAGATTCCGACGATGAAGATTACCTTCTGTCGCTCGGCTTCGAGATCGACCTAGCCGAACGGGAACAGCTGGCAGCCGAAATGGCTTCAGGCCGGCGCACAGCCGGCGACGAGCTCTGGCGTGTGGAGGTACAGCACCTCAGTCCCTGGGACCTGAATTGGCCCATCTTTTGCGGACAAGAGTGCGGCATCGGCCTCCTCCTCGCGGACGGCCAGATCGGCAATGTGAACGGGCACGAGAGTATCCAGTGCGGTTCGCAGGTGAACGTCGAGACGATGTCGCTCACCGAGCAACTCCCGATCGCGGGTACGCCCTATGCGCTCACATACAACAGCCGCAATGTGTACGGCTATGCGGCGCGGCGTCAGCAGCGTATCGACAAGACGCTCCCGCCTGTTCCCTTCATATTCATTGGGATGCGAGAAATGTTGTCGATGGGAGGTAAGACGATGTTTCCGCCAGGCTGGGATACGCTGAACTGGGGCATCAACCGTGAGTACGACGGATTCTCCACAGACTTCGGATGGATCCTGTGGGACGGTCGCGATGACAGTGGTCGAATCGCGTACGGCACCCACCGCGGGCAATGGCAATCTACGGCCGTTTGGGGATTCGATCGGTTCCAGATTGCGGTGGACCGCATCCTTCCCCTCAAGATGACCGTCTACGACGCCAAGCTGCATGGCATGGGCGGTTGGACGCTCACTCCGCATCACTATTACGACCCCGACGCACCCCTGCTGTTCCGGGGCGACGGCACCGAGAGCGTGAGCACCGGGAGAACGGTGGAGCAGTTGGCTGACTTTGGGGCGTGGCCAACAGCCTATGTCGACCTCCAGATGGTCGAAGACGGCACCCTGTTCTTCGGCTTCGCCACCGAAGGTCAGACGTGGGGTCCAGGTCGGCAGTACGATCCGACGACCAACACGTCGACGTCCTGGCCTGGCATTGCGATGGCGACCGATGGACCGGACCGCGTGTATGGAGCGCAGGCGAACACCTATGGTTATCTCAACAGGGCGCCAATGTTTCGCTCGGACCGTGTCAATGGCGTCATTCAGAGTGGGCCGGTCATCGATAACCATAGCACGCCCGTGACGGCACTGGTCGTCGGTCCCGATCGCCTCCTCTACACGATGCGCCGGTCGACGCCCATGAGCGTGCATCGCTACACGGAGAACCTTGAACATGCGGACGGCGGAGAGCCGTTCGCTGTGTTTCCCGGCTCTTCACCGGGACGGTCGACTACACTTCAGTGGAGCGCGCTCGCCTTCTTTGGCGACACGCTTTACATGGCTGTGGGCGGGAACAGCAGCATCTTTCGCAAGGGGCCCTCTGACCCTCAGCCGATACTAGTGGCGAACTTGAGCGGCGCTCTGGTTGAGGGGCAGCCGGTTTCGCTTTCGCCAACTGGGACGGTGGGCCAGTTTCGCTCGCTCCACGTCTCGGTCGACGGGGTCTTTTTCTCCAAAGTGGGATCGAACGTGCTGTGGCGCATTGATCGCGGAGGTGTTCTGCGGCGTGTCGTGGGTGATCCAGCCGCGACGCCTGGCACGGGGACGGGCGGCAGCGCGCTCCGTTTCGGACTCGGTCCGGACTTCAGCTTCGACATCGGTCCCGATGGCGCTATCTACATCATCACCAATACATCCCAGCAGAACCATGTGCTGTATCGCGTCGGACCTCCCGGTCCAGCGGGCTATGCTCAGGCCAATGTGTACTCAGTGCCGAGCGAGGACGGCACCGAAGTCTATGAGATGTCATTGGAAGGCCGTCACCTCCGTACACGCAGTGCCATCACGGGCGACGTGATCCGTTCTTTCGAATACGAGGACGGGCTGCTGAGCGCCATCCTCGAAGGAGACAGCGAGGACGCGCAGAACGTTGCGACGACGCGCATCCACCGTGAGGACGACGGAGTGCTCCGCATCGAGGCGCCCTCGGGTCAAGAAACGACGCTCGAGCTCGATCCCATTACGGGGTACGCCAAGAAGCTCGTGGATGCCGCAGGCAACGACGTGTCGTTCACGCACGATGGCGGTGGGCTCCTGCGCGAGATGCGTGACGAGCGCGGCTTCGTGCACAGCTACGGCTATGACGAGTTCGGGCGTCTGATTTCGGACACGAGCCCGGGACTCCCGGCGCAGACGCTCTCGGGCTGGCCCCTCGTGGACGTCACTCATACGAGTAGTGCGAGTGAGGAGAGCCTTTACGACCTCGACGTCGACCAAATAGCGCTCGACCAGAAGCGAACGACGACCAGTCCCGACGGGAGCTGGACCAGCCTGGAGGTCGTCGACGGATCGGAGCGCGTCCAGACGCGTAGCGACGGCACGGTGATTCGGGAGACGTTCATGAGTCACCCCGCCTTTGGAATGGTCACACCCGTCCTGAGCACCCGCACCGTGGAGCTGCCGTCCAGCCTGGTGCGTACTGAGGAGCACACTCTGAGCATTGACGGCGGTGTGCGAACCGAGACGCACAGCACGAATGGTCACGTCACGCTCAATGTCACGGATCAGCTGGAACGCATGGTCGCGACCACCACGCCGCAGGGCAGGACGCTCACGGTGACGCTCGACGAGCAGGGACGCCCCTTCAGCTTGGAACAGGGGGACCTCGAGCCCGTGTTCTTGAGCTACGACCAACACGGCCGCCTCACGACCCTGGAAAGCGGCGACGGAGCAGAGCTGCGCTCGACGACCCTGGACTACTTTGCCGACGGAACGGGGCAATCCCAGGCCGGCTACCTGCAGTCCATCACCAACGCGGAAGGCCAAATCGTGACCTTCACGCGCGATTCGTTCGGGCGCGCGCTCAGCGCAAGTTCTGGTTCCGAAACGACGCTCTTCGGCTACAGCGCTCGCGGCCACCTCGAGCAGCTGACGCCACCCGGCAACGACACGCACCTCCAGGAGTGGAACGGCGTCAACCTGATGACCGACTACGTCGCACCGGCGATCACGGGCGTCGACGATCTGTTGGAGAACACTTACGACGCAGGTCGTCGTCTCCGTCGCACCACGCTACCTGGCGGCATCGTTCTGGACGTCCACCGTGACGGCCTCGATCCGTCCAGCCCGCAGCAACACGGCCGCCTGCGCAGCGTCAGCTCGCCCAGCAGCGGCAATGGTACGTCACCCTTCGAGGTCACCTTCGCGTACGCCGACGAAGTCGATCCACCCGGTCCGCCAGGGCAGCTCAGCACGCTCACGCGCGGCGCGCTCGAGACGGAGTTCGCCTGGGACGGCCCCTTGCCCCTGGGCGAGACGAACCGCGTCATCAGCGGCTCAGGCATTCGCGGCAGCGAGTACGCCCTCTCCTGGAACGCGGACCTGCTCCCCGCAGCGGAAACTCTGAGCGTGGGGACGACCGCCCTCCCAGCGACATTCGTTTACGATCAGGACGGCGCGCTCGTTTGCGTGGCGCCGGGGGCGACCTGCGACGGCACCACGGGCGCCTCCTATCAGTTCGACAGCGGTTCCGAGGACGCCAGCCCCGCAGGCCACGGCCTCCTCGAAGGCATCACCTCGGGCCAGATCACGGAAGTCTGGTCCCATAGCTCGTTTGGCGAGGTCGCCGAACGTCACGTCAGTACCGGTGGTAGCGACATCTTCTCGATCAGCTACGAGCGCGACCGCCTGGGACGCATCACCAGCCGCACCACGACCCGCGGCGCGAGCTCAACCACCACGGACTACACCTACGACGCCCAAGGGCAGCTCGTCACCGTCACCACCGGCGACCCCGACCCGCTGGTCGACCCCATCCGCCACTACAAATACGACAGCAACGGCAACCGCCTCTGCGTGACCGAAGCCCCCGACATCGATTGCGCAGAGGAAGCAGAGTACGATGCCCAAGACCGACTGAGGGAGATGGACGGAGTGAGCTACTCGTACACCGACCGAGGAACGCTCTATCAAAGAGCTGACGGTACCCGCCTGGAGACGTTCACGTACGATGCGCTGGGCAATCTCACGCGCGTGGAGCGCAACGGCGGCCCGGACATCGACTACGACATCGACGCCCAAGGCCGGCGCGTGGCCAAA